>JGI24710J26742_10002450_pt1 | contig 16366 bp, 16 predicted proteins | sample BioPla2DNA2_FD_26742 | JGI IMG/M metagenome (IMG submission 26742) | reverse complement strand
AATCCAACAACAACATTGTATCACTTTATTCTCGTATAATAAACACAAAAAATATGTATTTAACTATTAACCTATGTATATGTTAATAAGTAAAACAAGCTTCCTTGTATATTCTATAAAANTATTAGATATAAGTAAAGTATAATTGGTAAAATAAACACAAAATTTTATCTTAACAAAAAAGGATTTTTTTGAGTTTTATTGAATATAATATTCATAAGCTTGGCTAAAGTAATATATTTAAAAAATTATTTCCACTTTATCCGTTCTGCTAAATTAATAAATCAAAATAAAAATGGTCTACTAATATAATGGACAGAAAAGTGAAAGGATGAGCTTTAAGATGAAAGCTGTAATTATGGCTGGTGGAGAAGGTTCTAGGTTGAGACCTCTTACTTGTGATATTCCTAAACCGATGGTTCCTGTTATGAATGTTCCTGTTATGGAACATATTATCAACCTTTTAAAAAAACATGGAATTAAAGAAATAGCCGTTACTTTAATGTATTTGCCTCAAAAAATTAAAGACTATTTTGGCAACGGTTCTAATTTTGGAGTGAATATTCACTATTTCACTGAAGATGTTCCTTTAGGAACAGCTGGAAGTGTAAAAAATGCAGAAGAATTTCTTGATGAAACATTTATTGTAATTAGTGGGGATTCTCTCACTGATATGGATATTACAAAGGCAATTGAATTTCATAAAGAGAAAGAGTCATTAGCTACTTTAGTTCTTACAAGGGTTGATGTTCCCTTAGAATACGGGGTGGTTATAACCAATGATAATGGCAGTATAGAGGGCTTTTTAGAAAAACCTAGTTGGGGAGAAGTCTTTAGTGATACCGTTAATACAGGAACTTATATTTTAGAACCTAAAGTTTTAAGATATCTTGAAAAAAATAAAAAGGTGGANTTTAGTCAAGANTTATTTCCCNTGCTTTTAAAGAAAAAAGAACCCCTTTTTGGACATGTGATGGATGATTACTGGTGCGATATAGGGGACCTTAGAGCATATCTTCAAGCTCATTATGATGTTTTAGAAAAAAAGATTATTCTTGATACAGATGCTACAGAAATAAAACCGAGAGTTTTTGTGGGAAACGGAACTATAATTGACCCTGGTGCAACAATTAATGCTCCTTGTCTAATAGGCAATAATTGTCAAATAGAAAAAGGGGCTATAGTGGACAGCTTGTGTGTTATAGGAAACAATAACGTTATAGAAGAGGATGTTTCTTTAAAAAGAAGTGTTGTATGGGATGGTAATTATATAGAAAGAGGTTCTCAAATTAGAGGGGCTATATTGTGTAATAAGTCCAATCTTAAACATTATGTTCATGTATTTGAAAATGCGGTGATAGGTGATAATTCCATCATTAATGAAAGAGTAATTATAAAGCCTAATGTTAAAATTTGGCCTCAGAAAACTGTAGAGCCTTTAGCAGTAGTTGATAGAAATATAATTTGGGGCTCAAAGTATTCAAGGGGTATTTTTGGAGAAAATGGCCTTTCTGGTATTATTAATGTGGATATAACCCCAGAGTTTGCTACAAGACTTGGGGCTGCCTATGGCTCTGTTTTGAAAAAGGGATCAAAAGTTGTTGTAAGTTCTACAACATCAAGTTCGGCTAGAATGTTTAAGCACGCTTTTATATCAGGTATTTTGTCTGTAGGTGTTGAAGTTTTTAATTTGAGTAGTTTGCTTACGCCTATATCACGCCATGCAATAAGTTTTCTCTCTGTAGAAGGAGGAATACATATAAAAAATGGTGATGACAATCCCAACAAGCTAAAAGTGGATTTTATGGATTCTAAGGGGGCCAGCATAAGCAGAGTAATGGAAAGAAAAATTGAAAATTCCTTTTTCCGTGAAGACTTTAAGCGCTGTTCAGGAGAAGAAATTAGCAGGCTTAATAATATAACTGATTTTAAAAACTACTATGTAAGGTCTATTTTAAATGAAGTGGATGTGGAAACCATTAGAAAGAATCCACCTAAACTATGTATTGTTTCCCCTTCTGATTTTGTAATATCAACTATGGTGCCAATGCTGACAGATTTAGGGTGTAGGGTTGTCAGTTTTTCTTCTGCAAATTTAAATGAACATGCTGCCATTGTAGATGAGATTAACAGTTCTGATGCCAGTTTTGCAGCATATATAGACAGTAATGGAGAAAGTCTTGTTCTTATAGATAAGTATGGAAATATTGTGGAAGATGATTTGTTTTTAGCGCTGACATCTTTAATTACATTTAAAATATCTCCAGAGTCTAAAGTGGTGGTACCTATTACAGCACCGTCTATAATTGAAATTATAGCAGAAAAGTTTAATGGAAAAGTGGTTAGGACAAAGACTTCACCACAGGCAGTAATGGAGCAGATGCTTAATTATAATTTATTTAAAAACAAAAAAGACATGAATCAATTTTTGCTTAATTTTGATGCCTTAGCAGGCCTTGTGAAAATAATTGAATATCTGTGTACAGAAGGTACAACTTTAACAGACTCCCTTAAAGAAATTCCAGAATTTTATTTAAGTAAGAAAAAGATATTCTGTCCATGGGAATTAAAGGGACGTGTTATGAGAACCCTTATAACTGAAAAGGAAGGAGAAAAAGTTGAATTATTAGACGGGGTTAAGTTTATTTTTGAAAAGGGATGGGCACTTGTACTGCCAGATGCTGATATGCCCCTTTGCAGAGTTTACGCAGAAGGAGAAAATGCTGAAATTGCAGAGGAAATATCTGAAAAATATATAGAAAAAATAAAGATAATTATAAACTCAAAAAAAACGTAAATTAACTTGCTTTTCCAAAAGAAAAATTTGTGATATAATTTTAAAAAATTGTTGTTTTAGATGACTGAAGCAAAGATAACGGAGGATTTTAATGGCAGATATTATTTCAATACTAATTAAAGAGTTTAATCTAAAACCTTTTCAAGTGGAAAATACAGTTAAGTTAATAGATGATGGAAACACCATTCCTTTTATTGCTAGATATAGAAAAGAAATGACAGGAGAGTTGGATGACCAGGTTTTAAGAAAATTTTATGAAAGATTAGTTTATTTAAGAAATTTAGAAGCAAGAAAGGAAGAAGTTAAAAGGTTAATTGAGGAGCAGGGGAAGCTTACAGATGATATTGTAGAGAGTCTTTTAAAGGCTATTACCCTGCAGGAAATTGATGATATATATAGACCATTTAGACCAAAGAGAAGAACACGTGCTACAATGGCAAGGGAAAAAGGTCTTGAACCTTTAGCAAATATGATTTTTTCCCAGGAGCCTTTAAATGCATCTATTGAAGATATTGCAAAGACTTTTATAGATGCTGAAAAAGAAGTAAACACAGTTGAAGAAGCACTAAAGGGCGCAATGGATATAATTGCAGAAGAGATTTCTGACAATGCTAAATTTAGACAAGATATAAGAAAAATATTTATGCAGTCAGGATTAATTGTTTCAAAGTCCAAAAAAGAAGAGGATTCTGTATATAACATGTACTATGACTTTTCTGAACCTGTTTCTAAAATAGTTGGACATAGAATACTTGCTATAAATAGGGGAGAAAAAGAAGAGTTTTTACAAGTGAAAATAGAGGTGCCAAGTGAGAAGGTAATTGATTATTTAAAGAGAAATGTTATAAAAAACCCGCCTGTGCCTGCTTCTAAATATATTGAAGAGGCTATAGAGGACTCATATGAGCGTTTAATTTTTCCTTCAGTTGAAAGAGAAGTGAGAAATGAACTTACAGATACTGCTCAGGAACAGGCCATGAAGGTTTTTGCACTAAATTTAAAAAATCTTCTTCTTCAGCCACCAGTAAAGGGAAAAACAGTAATGGGATTAGATCCTGCGTACAGGACAGGGTGTAAAATTGCTGTTGTTGACGATACAGGAAAGGTTTTAGATGTAGCTGTAGTCTATCCTACACCTCCTCAAAGTAAAATAGAAGAGTCAAAGAAAATTTTAACTGTTCTAATAAATAAGCACAATGTTGACTTGATTGCCATTGGAAATGGCACAGCTTCAAAGGAGTCAGAAATTTTTGTGGCAGATCTTATAAAGGAGCTGGACAGGGAAGTATACTATATGGTTGTCAGTGAAGCAGGTGCTTCTGTGTATTCAGCTTCAAAGCTGGCAGCAGAAGAGTTTCCGAATTTTGATGTCTCTCTAAGAAGTGCTGTGTCAATTGCAAGGCGATTGCAAGATCCCTTAGCAGAACTTGTCAAGATAGATCCAAAGGCAATAGGCGTGGGACAGTATCAGCATGATATGAATCAAAAAAGATTGGGAGAAGAGTTAAAAGGGGTAGTTGAGGATTGTGTAAATAGTGTTGGGGTAGATTTAAATACAGCATCTAGCTCACTATTGTCTTATATTTCAGGTATTAATTCAGCTGTTGCAAAAAACATAGTAGAGTATAGGAAAACTAATGGAAAATTCAAACACAGAAAAGAACTTAAAAAAGTAAAAAAACTTGGTGATAAGGCATATGAACAATGTGCAGGTTTTTTAAGAATAACAGATGGTGATAATGTTTTAGACAATACTTCTGTACACCCAGAGTCATATGATTTTGCCCAAAAACTTATTGAAAAAATGGGGTACATTTTAGAAGATGTGAAGAAAAAAAGACTTATTAAACTTAAAGAAGAAGTGGATAAAAGAGGAATATCCAATTTAGCAGATGAAATAGGAGTGGGGATTCCTACTTTACGTGATATAGTAGATGAACTTTTAAAACCTGGAAGAGACCCAAGGGATGAACTTCCAAAGCCAATACTTTTAAAAGATGTACTTAATATTGAAGACTTACGACCTGGTATGGAATTAACAGGCACTGTAAGAAATGTTGCTGACTTTGGGGCTTTTGTTGATATAGGAGTTCATCAGGATGGTTTGGTGCATATTTCTGAATTAAGTGATAGATATGTTAAAAGTCCGATGGAAGTAGTGGCTGTTGGGGATATTGTAAAGGTAAGGATACTTGAAGTTGATGTAAAAAGAAAGAGAATATCTCTGTCTATGAAGCATTGCAGCTGACCTTTTGGTATGATATAATAAAGTTTGGTTTTTAGACAAGAGAGATATTAGGGGAGAGTTTTATGAACAAGTTAATGACTGCAATTAAACCGTTTTTTAAAAGGTATGATTTAATTATAATTTTTAGTTTAATGACATTGATTTACTGTATTATGGAATATTATCTTTTTTTTCCGCTTGTTTTAGGTATGTCTGTACTTAAAAGTGGAAGTGTATTAGAAATTGTAATTTATGTTATTCAATTTGCATTTAAATATTTATTTAAAATTAAATACTTAATATATGGACTTATTGCTATTGTAGCCCTTGGGCTTTTATTTGGATTGATATTTTCGGCAATTTTTTATGCTTTAAATAATTTTTTATCTAAAAAGGTTCAACCAAAAGACGGGGTTTTTAAAATTGAATTTTTGAAAAGTCAGTATATAAAAGGTATAAAACAACATTTTTGGAAAATGTCACTTATATCTGTATCTACAGTACTGTACACCATTTTATTTATTGCTTTTATGATGGTTGTAACAATTCCTGCTATAGCCATTTTAAGAGGTCAAATAGAAGGGAAAATTGACTTTTTGCCTTTAGCCATTGTGCTGACAATAATTACTGCAATTGTTTTGTTTTTTGGATTTATGTTTTTTAGAATATATATACTGTTTTGGTACCCTGCAACCTTTAGCTTTAAAAGAAAAATTTTTGCAATTGGAAAAAAGGCTGCGGACACTTTCTTTTGGCAAATAGTTTCCTTTTTAGTGGTATTTGATATAGTTTTTTGCCTGTTCCAGCTAATGCTTATATTTTTAAATTCCCTTATGGTAGGAGGCCAGGGAATTGGATTTTTAAGATTTTTAGTTTTAATTTTGCTAAATTGGATTGTTAAGGTGGTATTGTTTACCACTCTAATAGTATTTGTCTTTTCAAAGTTTCTACAATTTAAAAAGAGAATAATGACAAAAACAACCTAATTAGGAAAAATAACCTAAAGAGGGAATTATCCCACTTTAGGTTTGTATTTTTTAATGCTCTATTTAGCAAAATTATGTTTTCCTATAGTTGTAATTATCTGCCTTGACCATATCCACTTACTTTTAGCTGTTACTGGATTGTAGTAGTAAACTGCTCCACCGGAGGGATCCCATCCATTCAAAGCATCCCGGGCAGCCTTATATGAAGTGTCAGCAGGAGGAAGATTAATCTGACCATCAGCCACTGCATCAAAGGCTCCAGGCTGGTAAACAACCCCAGCGATGGTATTAGGGAATCTGCTGTCTCGTACACGATTTAATATAACTGCCCCTACAGCCACTTGGCCTACATATGGTTCACCTCTTGCTTCACCATGTATTATATGTGCCAAAAGATTTAAATTGTTGTTATCTGAGCTTTGACCAGTGTTGCCTGTGGGAATGCCCAATGCTGCTAATGTTTTTGAACCAGCTATTCCGTCCACTTTTAAACCATTTTTAGATTGAAATTTTCTTACAGCTCTATAGGTTTTTATTCCATAAATTCCATCTATTTTTCCATTATAGTATCCCCACTTTGATAGCCTAGTTTGGATTTCCACAACTTCCTGGCTTCTAGAGCCATAATAGGATATAGCAGTGTGGCTGTGCCTGTATAATTCTAAGAGGTCATTTTTATAAATGTACAGTGTACCTGCAAGCGTTAATGCGATAAGTATTATACTTACTAATAATTTTTTTTTGCGCAAAAAATCATCCTCCTTTGTTATTACTTACAATATCTATTTTGTCTATTTTTAAGTTAAATTATTATTAATGTAATAGCAAAGGAGATAAAAAAATAGAGACTTAAATTTTAAAAGTCTCTTAATCTATTCCAGTAATCAGAAGGTATGTGAGTATTATCAATAAATAATCATCATTTATTCTTTCTTCTAAAAGCAAAAAAATTAATCCAAGTAATATTATTTCATCAATCTGAAAGCGCTTTGAGATAAAATCTGTTAAAGACAATTCCTTATTTGCTTTTGATGAAAATCCATAAGTATTCTTTTTTTCATTTCTAACTGCATCAACTTCATTTGGAAGAGGAATATCTTCTACTTTTTTTACACTGCCACCAGTAGTTTTATTATATGCAAAATTTCGGGGTCTTTTAAAAGGATACCTCCTGCGCTTGGGAACCATATTATATATCATTTTAGTCCCCCTTTCACATACTTTTTTCAATATCTGTCATCATATTAGTTAGGTGAAACATTTGAAATAGTTTTATACAATCCCCAACTTTTTTTTGTCTATTATTATTTAAAAAGGGCTTTATAGCAGTTAAAAGATTAATTCTAGGGTCATTGAGGTTATTTGCATCATTTATTATACTTTTTACTTTACGCATTAATTCAACATTATTACGAAAATCTTCATCTGATTTATCTTTTTGCTTATTTTGGTTGCTTTGAGATGAATTTTCTTTTTGTGGTTCTTCAGGAGGAGTTTCTTTTTTAGAGGAATTAGCCAAAAGAGAAAGTATATTAATTAAACTTTCTGATATATTTTCATTGGCTAAGATATCCCCTAGTTGTTTTATATTATTGTTGAAATTATCACTCATAGAATAAATTCGCCTCCTATAAAGGTACGTTTTTTAAAAATAAAATTATATTTTATTTAGTAAGTCTTTAAATTTTTCTGCAAGTATATCTCCTTTTTCCCCAATAAGCCTAGCTAGTCTATCAATATCTGCAGAATTAATTTTTTGCTTTATTTCAGCTTTGTTAATATTTAAACCTTTCAATTTTGATTCATCAAAGTTGTCAATTTTTTCAATCAATTCGTCTTTGTCCATTTTATTAATCTTTTTTGCAATTTCTTCATACTCACCATTGTTTAACATTTCAAGGGCTGAACTAATTTTTGCTTGTAGTATTTTTTCATCCATTTTCCCGAAAAGTTCTGATAATTTTTTATTAAATGAATCGTTCATGCAATCAATCCTTTCTATATTGAATGTATTCGGTTTATTCCTTTCAAATACAAATTTATTTAAAAACAACATACAAAGAAGTTTTTTAAAAAAGTATTTATTTGTTTTATTTATATTTAGTACGATATATAATTAGAACATTATTTAAATAATTTTCTAATGCTAAAAAATAAAAGATGTATAAAAGATGTTAGAATTTCAAAGAAAGTGGTATCTAAAGTTATAGCAAGAAGTTTTTATATTATAAAAGGGTGAGTTTTATTGATTAAATTATATTTATTAGCTTTTATAGAAGGGATTTCTACGTTTATATCCCCATGTGTTTTACCTCTTATACCAGTGTACTTCTTTTATCTTATGGGGACAGATTTAGAAGGAGATTTAAGGCTTCAAGAAGAAAATAATGAGAAAAATAAAAGAAGGCTTTTAATTAATTCATTAGGTTTTGTACTAGGATTTACTGTACTATTTACTGTATTAGGTGCTAGTGCTACATTTATAGGAGCTTTTTTAAACAGAAATAGTGATATTTTGCAAAAGGTAAGCAGCGTTTTAATTATTATATTTGGGTTATCTTATATGGGGATACTAAATATTAATTTTTTAAAGAAAGAAAGAAGATTAAATTATGAATTTAACAATTTAAAATTTTTAAGTTCTGCTGTATTGGGAATGGTTTTTGGACTTAGCTGGACCCAGTGTACAGGACCAATATTAGGTGCGGTTTTAACCAAAGCTGCAAATCTTGAGACTATGCTAAGTGGAATAACTTTACTCCTTGTTTATTCAGCAGGGATTGGATTGCCTTTTATAATATCCGCACTAATGTTTGAAAGTCTTAAGGGTGCTTTTAACTTTATAAAACAACACAGTAACAAAATAAAAATAGCATCCGGTATTATGCTGGTGGCTTTTGGAATAGCAATGTTTTTTGATTTAATTAGATTTAGCTTTTAAAATTTTTAAAGTATTTTAAATATGAAAGGAAGGTATTATGGATAATAACAAAAATAAAGATGTTAAGGGTGCTAAAAAGAAACTTGTTATATGGATAGCTGTATTAGTTATTCTAATAGGTTCATCCTATTTTATTTACAATTATATTGGAGATCCTAATTCTGTTGCAAGAGACATGTTTTTTAAAGATACAAAAGATGGAGATAATACTGAAATTGCTGATAAAGATGGAAATGGAGATAAAAACCAAGGGATAGAAGAAGATAAAAATAAAAGTGAAAATGAAGATAGGGATGAAGATGCAAATGTAGGTAAAGATGAAGATAAAAACACTGATGAAGATAAAAATTCAAACAAAGTTAAGTCCATTGACTTTACACTTAAGGATTTTAATGGAAGTGAAGTTTCCCTATCAGATTACAGGGGGAAATTGGTTATTTTAAATTTCTGGGCTTCCTGGTGTCCTCCTTGCATATCTGAAATGCCGGACTTTGATAGTGTAAACAAGGAACTTACAGAAGAAGACGATGTAGTTATATTAACTGTTAATTTAACAAATGGATATAGAGGAGAGACTGAAGAGGTAGCTAGAGAATTTATAAATAAAAACGGATATACTCTTCCAGTTCTTTTTGATACAGAGGGATTTGCTGCCCAAAACTATGGTATAAGAAGTATACCTACAACATATTTTATAGACAAAGAAGGATATGTTATAGATGGTATTTCAGGAATGGTAAATAAAGATTTTATTTTAAAAGCTATTGAAACATATAAATAGTGAACTTAATAACATTTATGAGAGGTGCCTTATGAAAAACAGTATTTTGTACATCAATACAGAAGATTTTGAAGATGTTGTACTAAAAAGTGACATACCTGTAATTCTCTATTTTTATTCTGATGACTGTCCCCCATGTTATGCTTTTGCACCTGTATTTGAAAGAACTTTTGAAAGATATTCAGACAAAATAAAGTTTGTAAAAATATACCGTCAGCATAATAGGGAATTGGCAGAAAAACTTAAAGTTATGAGTAGCCCAACGGTACTTTTTTTCAGAGATGGACAGGAAGTATGTTCAAGGTTGAACGGATATATAAGCAATCCAGAACTTAGGGCTGGAGTTGAGAATGTTATCGGAGGAGTCTGTTCAAGGAAAGAGAGAGAAAAGGTATATTGTGATGTACTAATTTTAGGAGGAGGCCCTGCTGGATTGTCAGCGGCTATATACACTGCACGTGCAAAGCTATTTACCGTGGTTGTGGATGAAGGACTTGTTGGTGGGCAGGTAGCATCAACTTTTCATGTGGCAAACTATCCTGGGACAAATGGAGTGGTAAGAGGTATAGATTTAATGGATAATATGAAAAAACAAGCAGAAGGCTTTGGAGCAATTATAGATGATATGAATGTAGTATCTGAATTGAATCTTGAAGGGGAAGAAAAATTTATAAAAACTGAGGACACTGATTATTATGCAAAGGCAGTTATTATTGCAACAGGTGCTACACCTAGAAAACTTCCAGCAGAAGGAGAAAGGGAGTTTAGAGGTCGTGGAGTGCATTATTGCGCTACATGCGATGGAGCTATGTATCAAGATGCAAATGTTCTTGTAGTAGGAGGAGGCAATTCTGCTGTTGAAGAAGCTGTCTTTTTGACTAGATATGTAAAACATGTTACCCTTATTCATCAACTGGACTATTTTCAAGCTTCAAAAGCAGCACAAGATGAGCTATTTAAAAACCCAAATATAAGTATTATTTGGGATAGTCAAGTGAAAAAGATCTTAGGAGAGAATTTTGTAAAAGGTGTAATAATAGAAAATGTAAAGACAAAGGAAACACAGGAAATAGAAACTGATGGGCTTTTTATATACATTGGAATGGAGCCTAAAACAGATTTTCTTAAAGGCAAAGTTGAAATAAATGAATATGGATATATTATTACAAATGAAGATATGCATACAAACATTTTAGGTGTTTTTGCAGTAGGAGATGTTAGAGAAAAAAAGGTGCGACAAATAGCTACTGCCACAGGAGATGGAGTTGTAGCAGGTGTTATTGTGGAGAAGTATTTAGCAGAGAAATAAGGGAAGCTTGAAAAATATTTACTTAAAATATACAATGTAATAAAGGAATAAACCGATAAATAATAGGGAATAAGCTAATTAATAAAACAAACAAGGGGATAATAGTATGTATGATGTGATAATAATAGGAAAAGGTCCTGCAGGTATATCAGCTTCTTTATACACTGTAAGAGCAAATTTAAAAACACTTGTAATAGGGCAAAATGACAGTTCTCTTTTAAAAGCAGATAAGATTGAAAACTACTATGGTTTTTCAGAAGTGATAAGTGGTAAAAAACTTTTAGAAGAGGGAGAAAAACAGGCAGCAAGATTGGGAACTGAGATACTTAATGATAAGGTTATTTCAATACAGCAGGATAAAAATTTTAAAGTTTTTACAGCAGATGGTCAGTATGAAGCTAAAGCAGTACTGATAGCTACTGGTCAACCACAAAAAAAAGTAAGGATAGAGAATTTAGATGACTATGAAGGCAAAGGTGTAAGTTACTGTACTACATGTGATGGCTTTTTCTATAACAACCTTAAAGTAGGTGTGCTAGGCTATGGTGATTATGCTGTACATGAAGCAATAGAACTAGAAGCATTTACAAAGGATATAACCATATTTACAAATGGAAAAGAGCTTGAAGCAAAAGGAAAATACCAAAAAGAAGCACAAAGGTTTAATGTAGTTACCAAGCAAGTTTATAGAGTTGATGGTGGAGAAGTCTTACAAAAAGTGTTTTTTAAAGACGGAACAAGTGAGGATATTGACGGTCTTTTTGTAGCTTATGAAAGTCCTTCAAGTGCAGATTTTGCAAGAAAACTTGGAATTGTCACTAATAATAACGCAATAGAAGTGGATGAAGACCAAAAGACAAACATTCCAGGGGTTTTTGCAGCAGGGGATTGCATAGGAGCTTTTAAACAGATATCAACAGCTGTTGGGCAAGGAGCTATTGCAGGAAGGAAGATTATAGAATATATAAGAAATTTGTAATATCAAAATTAAAGGAGGTTTTACAATGAACGTTAAAATTTATTCAACACCAACCTGTCCATATTGCGTACAGGCGAAAAAGTACCTTGAGGAAAAAAATGTTCAGTTTGAAGAATTTGATGTTTCAAAAGACAGGGATGCAGCTAGTGAAATGATTAACAAATCCGGTCAAAGAGGAGTTCCTGTAATTGATGTAAATGGAGAAATAATAATAGGATTTGACAGAGGGAAGCTTGATAGTTTAATTTCAGGATAATGTTTTAAAGTTGGTTTATATATCAAAGGGACAATAAAAAAAGGACTGTGGCACTAAGGGATTGGTGCACAGTTCTTTTTTTATCTTGGATTAATTCTGAGCAAATATGTATAGGCTTAGTAGATGATAATAGGACGGCATGTATAATTTCAATTGATGAAGTATGCCGGAATATTTGAAATAATTTCAGCGTATGATTATGCCCCGGAAGTGACTGTACGTAATGGCCAAGAAATAACAGATGTTGAGTTTATTCCTATTGCCATTAGTAGTATTGATACCTTTATAAGATTAGGTTATGAGGTAATGACGGAGGAAATAAAATTAAATAAATTTGAATTTAGTTCATGTTTTGATATCAAAGAGTTTAAAATAAACGGTGATGAGGTTGAGTCGGATAATATTAACAAAGTATTTTCAAAGGGTGAAAAAATTTTCATTGAAGCAGAAGTTGAAATAGCTGAAGGAGTGCCGGATAAGGAAGAATGTAGATGCAAAATTATTGGGTAATTTCCATTGGGAAGCCTGAAACCCTTGAAGATAAAGGGGTGTAATATGATGTTCATACTTAAAAAAGCATAAAACATCAAGAAATTGCCGAATATCCCTGCTAAATGGCGAATGCTTATTTTCCCTAATAGGGTTTTGGACAAAGTCGCAAGATTTGCTTTTAAAGTTATGTTTGTTAAAAAATAAACAAAACGTGACCTTTTCGTGACCAAAGTCACGCAAAGTAGTGACTAATTTCATTTGCATAACAATTATTAATATAGTATTATGGTGTTGCTAAGAAAAGCCAAATAAATAATTGGCATTATGGCAAATCATTTGACCAAAAGATTTGGTTATATATGGGAGTTATTCAAAGAGGTAAAGAATTAAAAAGAAGGAATTATACATGGAAGGGTTATCTATGTATGATAAAATTATGTTGATAAGTATAGGTTTAGCGATAATATTAATTATTTGTCTTGCAATGAACCAATTAAAAAATGAGATTAAAGGAAAAAAACTCCTTTCTTAAAAAAGTTAGTGAGTATAAAAATAATATAGTAATAGAATAGCATATGGTGTCATAAAGGCAGCAGAGCGGCTTGGTTTTACTGCAAAGGCTGTTAGTGGGAATGGTATATGAGGCTCAGGTTGTAACAAAATCAAGAAGTATTTTAAGATGGCTGTTTGAATGGAAGAAATGATAAAATACTTGACTTATATCTGACGTTTTAGTTGTTGAAGCAGATCTAGAAAAAATAGAAGAATCCACAGCATATATGTTGGCAAAAGGAATGTACCGGGATGAAAATACATTAGAACAAAATGTACCAAAAGAAGTTTATGAAAAATTACTTAAAGACATTGACGATGAAGGTAACGGAACTCTCAAAGAGTTTGATAAGAAAATGTGGGAAGAAAGAGATAACAATATGACTGAGAAAATAAAGGGATATCTTGCTGATTCACAAAATACATATTTTGTAGTAGTTGGAGCAGGACATATGGTTGGTGGCACAGGTATTATTGCACAATTAGAAACAGAAGGTATATGTGAAATAAAACAAGTTAAATAAAAGTTTCTGTGGTAGCTTGATAGTATTTTTGAGAGAATAGTTGAATATTGGAGAATTCCCTTACTGCTATTGCTAAAACGTTTTTACCATTTGGAATTAGGTGCAGTAAATACATAATTTTACAAGGGCTAATTCATTGATTTTGTTATACCATTATGATAGTATAAAAGTATAATTTTTTTTTAAAAAAAAGGAGGCGCAAATGGTATGCGGGAAAAAAGCTGTTACAGGCAAGTTTTAATGCGGTATCCCCATGTCATTTTCAGTCCTTATAAATTAAAGCTTTAAAAACCCTGTGACTTTTTGTGTCATGGGGTTTTTTTCTACCAATATAAGGGAGGGAAGTTTTGTATGTCAGAAGGAAATACCATACTTTTTGATGAGAACACAGTATTTAGAAGCTTAGGGAAGGGAGAACTTTCCTTTAAGGATGTTTTTAATGAGATTATAAATTATATTAAAGACGATAAAAACAGCTCATATAAAATATCTATAGGAACTGATTCCCAGGTTAGCAGCAAGACCTTTTTTGTAACATGTATTCATGTTCACAGAGTAGGAAAGGGTGCCATAGGTTTTTTACACAAAAGCCAGTTAGCAAGACCTATCAAAAACTTACGTGAAAAAATATATATGGAAACTTGCATAACCCTTCAATTAGCCTATTTGTTTGATGAAGAAAGAATTAGCAAGATATATAGNACATTGGGNAAAAAAGGAATAACATTTGAGTTTCATATTGACATAGGCAAAAAAGGCGAAACCAAAGTGCTTATAAATGAAATGGTAGGAATGGTTAAAGGTTTGAATTTTGTGCCTAAAATAAAGCCAGATAGCTTTTGTGCCAGCTGCTTTGCAGACAGGTACACAAAAGCCATATAAATTTATTTTTTAAGCTTTGTAAGCATTTTATAAACTTCGTATATTTTCNCTTTAACAGTGGAAATATCACTGCTTTTTCCTTCCATGCAGTTTATAACTTCAAGTACATTATTTGCAACACCATAAGGGGACAGCTTTTCTTGTATTGCTGCCTTGGTACTGGCTTTTATGCTTAAATTAAAACGGTATTTCATCATGTCATTGAATATATTATAAATTTCATCAACACTACTGGATTTTTTTATTTTTCTATACATGACATTCAAATTTTTATCAGATTTATTTTTGGAAAGAGTTGTAAAAATTACAGCCAGTAAAATAATTACTATAATGGCAAGCACAAGCAAGACAGTGTATAGTACGCTTTTTTTAAGTTTTATTGTCATATACCCATTGTCTTTATTATTATAACTAATTTGTTCTATTTTAATTTGTTCTACATCATTTGAAGCAGGTGTGTCATAACTTTGTTGAGATATTGGCATATTGCCTGTTACCGTTATGGTCGTACCAGGGATTTCTGCATTTTTATAGGTTTTAGTTTCAGTATCAAAATAATTAATATTTATTGGCGGAATTTCAAGTTCTCCTGTTTTTTCAGGCACAAGTATAATTTCAAATTCTTTTTTGGAAATATATTTGTTATCTTCCACATCTTCTTGAGAACTTTTTTCTGTCTGATATACAGAAAAATCAGGTATTTCATTTTGAATTATATTCCTAAAATTTTCTAAATCACAATTGCCAGACAAAGTTACTTCAAGAGTTAATGAATCTTTAATGTCAATTTGCTGTTTGCTATAATTTGAAGTTATATTTAAATTGCCTACTAATCCTGAAAAATCATTAGGTTTGTTGGCTGTGGGCAGAGAATTAACTTTTAATTCTGCCGGTTCAGTTTCTAAATAATAGGGTCTTGAGGATTCAAAAAAACCTCCAGTACTTACATTAGCTTGAAAAGTGTACTTAGGTATTTCATATAAACCTTCTTTAATGGGGGTAAGAAAAATTTGTTTAACAATATATTTTACATATCTTTTTCCGTCAATGTACAAAAAATCATAGGATAAGCTGTCACTTTCAATTTCCTGTGTGATGAAACTGTCTAGTTTAATATCATCTAAAAATCCAAGTTTTTCTATGTTATAGCGTGAATAGAACTCATAAGTAAGTACAGCTTTTTGTCCAAAATATATTTCATTTTCAGATAAAACCGTTTTGATGAACAAGTCTTTTGCTTCCTCTTCTCCAGTTGAAGGAGAATCAGTTACAGTTATGGTTAATTTATTAGTTTCGTAAATGCTGCCATTATACCTTATTTTTGCTACAAGAGGAAATTCTCCAGTGAATTTTGGCATTATAGTATGTCTATAGCTTTTTGTATGTGTTACTTCAGAGTTGATAATTTGAGTGCCGTCTGAAGTACTTGTTGAAATAATTTTAAAATTGTCTATGCCTTCAATATCTACTATTTCAGCATTTTGTGCATTGACAATGGAAACTACTAAAGTGGTGCTTTCTCCCCTGCCTAAGTTTAAGGAGTCAATATCAAGTCTAAACTGTGGATTATTTCCCCACACCTGTACTTTAAATGCTAAAAGAGAAGTAATTAATAAAGTTAATATAAAAACTAATTTAAA
>JGI24710J26742_10002447_pt1 | contig 16382 bp, 15 predicted proteins | sample BioPla2DNA2_FD_26742 | JGI IMG/M metagenome (IMG submission 26742) | reverse complement strand
AATATTTAAAGATAATGTGGTTGAACATTATACTAATACTTCTTTGAGAGTAGGCATTATCAATAAAGGGGGTCAAGGGGAGCGTATTTACAGTACAAAAGGAGTAGCCATTACATTATCGGCATACGGAGGAGGAGCCGGAGCAAAAACCGGTTTATATTTAGTAAATAATAAAATTCGTCGTTTAGCTCCGAGAGAATGTGCAAGAATAATGGGGTTTCCAGATGATTTTATAATTGCAAAAAATAAAAATGTCGCTTATACACAATTTGGGAATTCCATAGTTATAGATGTTTTACAACATTTACTATTAAAAATTGTTGAACATTCAGAGGTGAAAAAATGGCTGAAGAAAAGAAATCAGAGATAGCAAGAAAAGCTGCTATTGGAGGGATAAAAAACGAACGAAGCTATTAATCATTATGTTGGAGACCATATTGTTAAATTTTCCAAACAGGGAGGAATTAGGTTAGGTAATATTACAATGCAACGGAAAGGCGGAGATAAAGGAAAAGATTCCGCCAACATGTTACAATTTAAAGCAAATCCTTTAGTATTGTTTAGGAAAGAGTNNNCATCTGANNGGAATTAAAAGAATGAACTTCACCAAAAATCGAGTTTGTGGACAACAAACCGGAAAATTCAGGGGAAAATAACCTCTTGACGTAAGAGTAGAATGAGAATATAATAGACGTGATATTCCAAAATTGAAGAAGCATTTTTTGCTCGTTAAATACGAAGCGCCGGTACAGTAAAAAGGAGGTGCGATGCAATGAAAATGACATTTCAGCCGAAGAAGAAATCCCGTAACAGAGTACATGGATTTAGAGCCAGAATGAGAACGGCAGGAGGAAGAAAGGTGCTTGCTGCAAGAAGAGCAAAGGGAAGAAAGAAACTTTCAGTTTAGTGTTTATTGTGGGTCGCATATATGTGACCTTTTCTTCTATAAACAGGAGGAAGAAGTAACCAGTTAATAATGAGTCTTTAGAATGATGATTATGAGAAAATGAAAAAAACAGAAAACATCAAAAAAAACGAATTATTTAAGGAAATCTATAGTACCGGTAAATCATATGCAAATCATAATCTTGTAATGTATATTAAAAGAAACAAAACACAAGAAAACAGACTCGGAATATCTGTAAGTAAAAAAGTAGGAAATAGCGTTATACGGCACAGAATAACCCGTTTAATAAGAGAAAGCTATCGTTTGAATGAAGAAAGAATATTAGAAGGATTGGACATAGTAGTTGTCGCAAGAATAGGTGCCAAGGGTAAGAGTTATAGTGAAATTGAGGGATCTTTATTACACCTTATGAAACTTCACGGTATTTTGGTAAAGCATACAACTCCTAACCGTTAGGATTTTGAGAAGGTATAGAAAGTGTTAAGTAAAGTTCTGATATTTATAATAAATCTCTATCAAAAATTAATATCGCCTCTTAAAAGAAGGTCTAGCTGTATATATTATCCGACCTGCTCCTCATATGCCAAGGAAGCTATTTTGAAGCATGGAGTACTTAAAGGTTGCTACTTATCAACTAGACGTATTTTAAGATGCCATCCTTTTCATAATGGAGGATATGACCCGGTGCCTTAATAACACAGGGGCGAAAAAGCAGCCCTAAGGAGGATTAAAATTGGAGCCTATATTTTTATTAAGTAATATATTAAGTCCTATAGCATATTTACTAGGTTTAATAATGAATTTGATTTATGAATTCTTTCATTGGTTTGGAGTGCAAAACATTGCACTATCAATTTTTGTATTTACGTTTATCGTAAAGACATTAATGTTTCCTTTAACAATCAAGCAGCAGAAATTTTCCAGACTGCAGTCAAGGATTACACCGGAAGTACAGAAAATTCAAGAGAAATATAAAGGGAAAAAAGATGAAGCCTCGCTGAGAAAGCAGCAGGTGGAAACACAGGCGGTTTACCAGAAGTATGGAGCCAGTCCAACATCCGGATGCTTGCCTTTGTTAATAACTTTGCCCATAATGTTCGCACTATATAGAGTAATTAATAATATTCCTGATTATGTCAGCCTTGTCAGAGAGCCATATACAGTAGTAGCAAATGAAATAATGACGGCAGGCACAGGGGTATTATCGGACATAGTTGCTAATTTTGAGAAGCTTACGCTGGAGACAGTTGATCAGGTTATAAGTACCTTGGCGGTATTTAATACCAATCAATGGGGACTGCTTTTGGATAAGGGTCTGGGGAATCAGGTAAATACTGCTATTGAAAGTATTATTAAGGTTAATAATTTCTTTGGACTTAGTATTACAAATACTCCAAAATGGAATTCAATATCTGTTCTAATTCCTTTATTATCAATGGGACTACAGTTTGTACAGAGTAAACAGTTAACTATAAAGACAGATAAAAAGGACGATACTCCAAATCCTATGGCATCTATGAACGTTGTTATGCCTATAATGTCCGGATTTTTCTGCTTGATGCTTCCTATAGGTGTTGGACTTTATTGGATAGCAAACAGTTTATTCTCAATTATACAGCAGTTCTTTGTAAATAAGCATTTGGATCGCATGGATATTGACGAATTAATTGAAAAGAGTCAGGAGAAGGCTAAGAGCAAAATGAATAAAAAGAAAGAATCAGTAGGCGGAGCTTCTATACATGAATTGGCAAAGAAGCAGACAAAATCATTAGAAAGCATTTCAGATATCGGCACAAGCGGCAAAGATAACGATACAGACAGTAATTCAGACAGCGAAAGTGCTTCTTACAATCCGAAAAGCATATCTGAGATAGCTAATCTTCTGAAGAACAGGAATATTGAAAAGGGGGAGAAATAATGGATTGGAAAGAATTTTCCGCAAAGACAGTAGATGAAGCATTAACTAACGCAATGCTGGAAATGGGCACTACTATAGATAATCTGGAATATGAAGTTGTAGAGAAGGAAAGCTCAGGCTTTCTGGGCATTTTCAGTAAGCCGGCAGTAATTAAGGTTAGATTTAAGCAAAGTGCAGAAACCAAAGCAAGAAACTTTCTTGAAAAGGTATTTGCGGCTATGAACATTAAGACAGAGATAGAGACATTCTATAATGAAGAGAATGAAATGCTGGAAATAAATATAACCGGTGACGATATGGGCGTTTTAATCGGAAAAAGAGGACAAACACTGGACTCTCTTCAATATCTCGTTAGTCTTGTTATTAACAAGAATAAAGAAGAGTATGTGAAGGTAAAATTAGACACAGAAAACTACAGAGCAAGACGTAAGGAAACACTGGAAAATCTGGCTAAAAACTTAGCTTATAAGGTAAAGCGAAACAGAGGTTCTGTTACCTTAGAGCCAATGAATCCTTATGAGAGAAGAATAATTCATTCAGCACTGCAAAATGATGCTTATGTTGAGACATATTCAGAAGGAGAAGAACCCTTCAGAAAAGTTGTAATAAATTATAAAAAACCTAATCGGGACTACAGGTCAAACAGATATAACAAAGACTATTCAAAGAATTATAGTAGAGACTACAAAAAGGACTACGAAAAATATAAAGAAAGCAAGGCTAAGAACAACTAATAAACTTCAAACCACATAGAAAACACCTTATACACGGGACTGCTTCCAAGTTATGAAACAGTCCCGTTAATGGTGACAGGCACCATTACAAAAGCGTTAACTGTTTGTAATAATTACGTAACATTATTGTAATATGTTTGTAATGGTGCCTGTCACCATTAAGGAAGGAGGAATCTCATGAAGACGGATACAATTGCTGCGATTGCAACGGCTTTAGGCAGCGGAGGAATAAGTATCGTAAGAATAAGCGGCGATGAGGCATTAAGTATTATAGATAAAATATATCGGGCAAAGAGCAGTTCAAAAAGATTATCCGGTGAGAAAAGCCATACCATTCATTATGGTTTTATAGTAGACGGCGAGGAAATTATCGATGAGGTTATGGTTACAATTATGAGGGCTCCTTCTACTTATACAAGAGAAGATGTGGCAGAGATTAACTGTCATGGAGGAATTACAGTCACAAGAAAAATACTTGAGCTGGTTCTAAGACAGGGAGCAAGACTGGCCGAGCCCGGTGAATTTACGAAGAGAGCGTTTCTAAATGGAAGAATTGACTTGTCTCAAGCAGAGGCAGTATGTGATATAATAAATGCCAAGAACGATATAGCTCTTAAAAATTCACTGAAACAGTTAAGAGGAAGAGAATACGAGATTATTAGGAACATAAGAGAAGATATCTTAAGAGATGTTGCCTATATCGAGGCTGCACTTGACGACCCTGAGCATATCAGCTTAGAGGGGTTTTCTGAAGAGCTATATAAACATCAGGATAATTATTGTAGGATTATTAAAGGGCTTATTAAAGGATCAAAGAGCGGAAAGCTGATTAAGGAAGGAATAAAGACGGTAATACTGGGAAAGCCGAATGTAGGAAAATCCAGCCTAATGAATATACTTGTTCGTGAGGACCGTGCAATTGTAACGGATATAGCGGGAACAACCAGAGATACCCTAGAGGAAACTATAATATTAGAGAATAATATAACTTTAAATATAATAGATACAGCAGGAATAAGAGAGACAGAAGATACGGTTGAAAAAATAGGAGTAGAGAAAGCAATGCGGATAGCGAAGGAGGCAGACCTTATAATATATGTTCTGGACTCTTCTACTCCTCTTGATGATAATGATGAAAGCATTCTTTCTCTTATAACAGACAAAAAAGCAATATTATTACTAAATAAAAGTGATCTGGAGCCTAAGGTTACAGCGGAAGAAATTAAGAAAAAATCGAGTCATCCCATTATTAACACATCCTTTATAGAGAATAAAGGAATAGAAGAATTGGAGCAGTTAATAATGGAGATGTTCTTTCAGGGAGATATAACACATAACGAAGAGATATATATTACAAATGAAAGGCATATTGAAGCTTTTACCAATGCATTAGAGGCTCTTAACATGGTAAGAGACAGTATAGACAGCGGTATGCCGGAGGATTTATATCCAATAGATCTTATGAATGCATATGAAGAGCTTGGAAGAATCATAGGAGAGAATGTTGGAGAGGACTTAATTGACATGATATTTGCTGAGTTTTGCATGGGCAAATAATACTCATAAAAGGAATTATTTATGATTTGTTTACGATAGAAAGGGCAAGGATTAGTATGTCATACGTATATGAAGAATATGACGTAGCTGTTATAGGAGCGGGACACGCAGGATGTGAGGCGGCTCTTGCATCTGCAAGGCTGAACTTAAAGACAATTATTTTCACGGTTTCTATGGAAAGCGTAGCTTTAATGCCCTGCAATCCCAACATCGGTGGAACCTCAAAGGGACACTTAGTCAGAGAAATAGATGCTTTAGGCGGTGAAATGGGCAAGAATATAGACAAGACCTATATTCAGTCAAGAATGCTTAACCTGTCTAAGGGTCCTGCCGTGCATTCACTGAGGGCACAGGCGGATAAGAAGGAGTATTCGGACAGCATGAGAAAGGTTCTTGAGAATACTTCTAATTTAACCTTAAGGCAGGCAGAGATTGCCGAGATATTAGTCGGGGATAACAAGGTTACCGGTGTTAAGACATACGCCGGATCAATATATCCCTGCAAGGCAATTATTATATGCTCAGGAACCTATCTGAATGCAAGATGTATCTATGGTGAAACGGTACACATGACGGGACCTAACGGACTTTCATCGGCGGTTTATCTGTCAGAATCCTTAAGGAGACTGGGGATAGAATTATTCAGATTCAAGACCGGAACACCGGCTAGAATAGACAAAAGAACCATTGATTTTAGCAAGATGGAAGAACAAAAGGGCGATGAGAAGATAGTACCCTTCTCCTTTACCAATAAACCGGAGGATATCAGGAAGGAACAGGTTTCCTGTTGGCTAACGTATACCACACCCAAAACCCATGAGATTATCAGGGAAAATATAGACAGATCTCCTCTTTTTAGCGGAACCATTACGGGAACCGGCACAAGATACTGCCCATCTATTGAGGATAAGGTAGTGAAGTTTGCAGATAAGGACAGACATCAGGTATTCATAGAGCCAGAGGGAAATTATACGAACGAGATGTATATATCAGGAATGTCCAGCTCTCTTCCTGAGGATGTTCAGGTGCAGATGTATCGATCCGTACCGGGGCTTGAAAATGCACACATTGTCAGAAATGCATATGCAATCGAGTATGACTGCATCAATCCGGCACAACTAAAGCCTACACTTGAACTCAAAAGCATCGAAGGACTGTTCTTTGCAGGTCAAATAAACGGAAGCTCCGGATATGAGGAGGCTGCAGCTCAGGGACTTATAGCAGGAATAAATGCAGCCATGAAGCTGCTTAACAGGGAACCGGTTGTCCTTGGCCGTTCTCAGGCTTATATCGGGGTACTGATAGATGACCTGATTACGAAAGAAACCAAAGAACCGTATCGCATGATGACATCCAGGGCAGAATACAGACTGCTTTTAAGACAGGACAACGCAGATCTGAGATTAACGAAAATAGGCTATCAGGTTGGATTAATTGATGAGGAAAGATATCAAGCGGTTCTTAATAAAGAAAAACGCATCTACGAAGAGATAAAGAGGCTTAAAAACACAGTAATCGGTGCCGGCAGCAAGGTTCAGGAATTATTAAAGAGTCTCAACAGTGCTCCGCTGACAACGGCAACCACATTGGCAGAGTTAATAAAAAGGCCGGAGCTTAATTATGAGATGCTTGAGAGCATAGATCCAAACAGAGTGAGCCTGCCGGAAGATGTAATTGAACAGGTTAATATTAATATAAAGTATGAAGGCTATATAGCAAGACAGCTAAGGCAGGTAGAACAGCATAAGAAGATGGAAAACAAAAAGATACCGGAGGAGCTTGATTACAGCTCCATATCGGGATTAAGACTTGAAGCAAGACAGAAGCTTCAAAAGTTCAGACCGGCATCTATCGGACAGGCATCCAGAATATCGGGGGTATCGCCTGCCGACATATCCGTGCTTATGGTATATCTGATGAATTATAATGCGTCGCAGAAAGATGCTCTAAAGCAAAACACACCTTAACAAAACATCGCAGGAAAAAGCGATACGGGAAAATGTATCGCAGTAAAATGTGTTGCTGTAAAATGCACCACAAATAATGTATCGCCACAAAATAAATTCCAGCAGAACACAATAAAGCAGAAAAGAACCGGCATCAATGAAGGTTCGCTTATAAACAGTGAAAACAAAATCAAATGCTGAAAAAAGAAAGCAGGCAGCAGTAAAGGAGATTCCGAAAGGTATAATAAATATGAAGCACGACAGGAGTCAAGAAACCCAAAAATTCACAAAAGCCTTGGAAGAGCTTAACATAAAGCTTAATGATGCTCAGATTGGACAATTCATATACTATTATGAATTAATGATTGAGAAGAACAAAGTCATGAATCTGACTGCCATTACAGAGTTTTCCGAGGTAATATATAAGCATTTCATAGACAGTCTGACTATAGTTAAGTTGTTTCATCCGACAGATGAGACAATCCTTGATCTTGGCTCCGGTGCAGGTCTGCCGGGAATTCCTATTAAGATTGCATTTCCGGATACGAAGATGGTGCTCATGGATTCATTGAATAAAAGAATAAGATTTCTGGATGAAGTAATTGAAAAGCTTGAGCTTAGCAAAATCAATGCCGTTCACGCAAGAGCAGAAGAATTCGGAAAGAAACCCGAATATAGGGAAGCCTTTGACATCTGTACTTCAAGGGCAGTGGCAAGGCTTTCCACCCTTTCTGAATACTGCATACCATTTATAAAAGTCGGAGGAAGATTCATATCCTATAAATCCGGCAATATATCCGAAGAGCTAAAGGAAGCAGAGCATGCGATAAAGCTTCTGGGAGGGACAGTTACACGATATGAAGAATTCGACATTCCACATACAGATATAAAAAGATCCCTAATTCTTATTGAGAAGACAGGCCATACTCCTAATAAATATCCCAGGTCAGCAGGGAAGCCATCAAAAGAACCTTTGTAAATTGTACATTTTGCCAAAAACAACACAAAGATATGAAATATTATAAAATAAGACTTTTAAAACCTAAAGAACTGTTATATTATATTAATATAAGTACTATATCTGGAACGCTTGGTATAATTTACTCTTCATGTAGGATAAATATGGTTTTCTAATAATGAAGGGAAGGCAAAAATGTATAACAGTAATAAAGCTGAAAATATTTCAGAAGATTTAAAGCAGTTTATTATTAAACTAATAAAAGACAATGAGGACAGACTAGAACAAATTATGCAAAAGAAAAAAGATTACATGAATGAAATTTACGAGAAGGAAGCTGTTATTCAAACAATCAGTCAAATAGAAAAGCAAAGCTCGAATCTTTTCTCACCTAACAGCAAGGATTATATGACAGAGGATTATTATACGGAATTAAATAATATTAAGCAGAAGATTATAGAAATAGAAAAAGAAGAAAAGAAAGTAAATGACCACGTCTGCCATTTAATGGGAATAAAAAGGGCTATTATAAATCAGGAAAACCCCCATCTAAATATTGGCATTAATATATTAGAGATACAGGAACAGGACAGGCAAAGAATAGCCAGAGACCTTCATGATTCGACTGTACAGAATCTGACAAGCCTGATACACAAATGTGAACTATGTTTAAGACTGATAGATATGGATCCCGTCCGTGCCAAGCTGGAACTTAATACCATGTCAAATACCATCAAATCGGTTATTAATGAGATTAGGGAAATCATATATAATCTTAAACCTATGTCATTGGACGATTTGGGTCTTATAACAACTATAGACAGATATATTAGTCAGTTAATGATGAATCATGATATTAAAATTAATCTAACCTATAATAAAGAGGAACACGACATATTGCCAGTTATAAAGTTATCGTTATTTAGAATGATACAGGAAGCATGTAACAATGCAATAAAGCATGCGAATGCCAAAACTATAGATATAGATATAGAATATGAGGAGAAATATATTAAAGCTTCAATTGCCGATGATGGAAAGGGCTTTGAGGCAGATGGCAAAAAGGAACATGCGACATCTGATTATTCCGGCTATGGATTATCTATAATGAAGGAACGGGTATATCTGTTGTCCGGGACAATGAACATAAAATCAACCTTAAATAAAGGGACAATTGTAACCATTTCTATACCTATTACGAAGAGTGGAGAATGAAGGTGATAAAAATGAAGAGACCAATTAACGTAATGATAGTGGATGACCATTCAATAGTAAGAGAGGGCATTAAGCAAATTTTAGAGCTTGACGGAGATATTAAGGTAAATGCAGAAGCCGGAAGCGGAAGAGAATGTATAGACGTATTAGATGAGAATAAAACTGACGTCCTTTTACTGGATATCAATATGCCAAATATGAACGGTTTACAGGTACTTCAGCATTTACGGGAAAAAAAGACAGATGTTAAAATATTAATTCTGACAATTCATAACGAGGTTGAATATCTTATGAGAGCCGTGGAAATAGGCGTAGAGGGCTATGTATTAAAGGACTCGGATTCAACGGTCTTGAAGAAAGCTATATTATCCATCAACAGTGGCGATACTTTTATTCAACCGGAATTGACACCACTGTTAAGAAGGCGCTTAGAGGACAGATCCCTAAAAACAAAAAGACATAGGGATTCACTGACGAAAAGAGAAATTGAGGTGCTTAAGCTTCTTGCAGAAGGGCTGTTCAACAAAGAGATTGCATATACCCTTAATATTAGCGAAAAAACAGTAAAGAACCATGTTTCCAATATATTTAAGAAGATTAATGTTTCAGATAGAACTCAGGCAGCAGTTTATGCCATAAAGCATAACTTGGTTGATGTGTTCTGATTCAAACATCTAATGAAAGCAATTACTATGCATATAATGAAATGTTTCACGTGAAACATTTCTTTTTTTGCTTCTGGTAGTCCAAAATTATCATATATGTATGTAGATATATGGGATTAATAATGATATAATAAACATAACAACATGAAATAATCAATAATAGGAGGACAGTATCAGCATGGCAAGAGTAATTGCAATAGCCAATCAAAAAGGCGGAGTAGGGAAGACAACTACTGCTATTAATTTGTCAGCTTGCCTAGCCGAAAGAAAAAGGAAGGTTCTTACCATTGATATTGACCCACAGGGCAATACCACGAGCGGGCTGGGAATAAACAAGAACAAATTGGACAAGACGATATATCAGATGATGATTGGAGAATGCTCTTTACATGACTGTCTTATACATACTGAAATAGACAATCTCGATTTGCTACCGTCAAATGTTAATTTGGCAGGTGCTGAGATTGAGCTAATTGGAATTCCTGACAGAGAGTACATATTAAAGAGTCACGTTGAGCCTATAAGAGATTATTATGATTATATAATTATAGATTGTCCGCCCTCATTAAATACGCTTACTGTCAATGCAATGACAACTGCTGATACGGTTTTGGTTCCTATTCAATGCGAATTCTATGCTTTAGAGGGATTAACTCAGCTTATTCATACAATAAATCTTGTTAAGAAAAGGCTAAATCCAACCTTGGAGATGGAAGGTGTAGTATTTACAATGTTTGATGCACGGACAAATCTTTCATTACAGGTTGTTGAAAATGTAAAAGAAAACTTAAAACAAAACATATACAAGACAATTATACCAAGAAATGTCCGCTTGGCAGAGGCTCCAAGCCATGGACTTCCCATAAACCTATATGATTCCAAATCAGCCGGGGCAGAAGGTTACAGACAGCTGGCAAATGAGGTTATAGAGAATGATGAGGCTGAGATGTATGAGAAGAACCAAATAGGTGAAATTAAATACAGAAGAAGAAAGTAATACAAACATATATCATAGACTTATAAGGGAGGATAATATGTCTGCATTAAAAAGAGGGTTAGGCAAGGGATTAGATATTATGATTCCGGAACGCATATCTGAAACAGACGCAAAGGAGGAGAATGTTTCACGTGAAACATTACTGCCGATTCGAGACATAGAGCCAAATAAAACTCAACCCAGACAAATGTTTGATGACGAATCTCTTCAGGAGCTTGCAGATTCTATCAAGCAGTATGGAGTAATACAGCCAATAATAGTACGAAAAACAGATAATCGTTATGAAATAATAGCCGGAGAAAGAAGATGGCGGGCAGCCAGACTGGCCGGATTAAAAGAGGTTCCGGTTATTATAAAGGAATATAACCGGCAGGAAGTCCTTGAAATTGCTTTAATAGAAAACATACAGCGTGAGGATCTGAATCCTATAGAGGAAGCATTAGCATATCAGAAGTTGATTCAGGAGCATAATTTAAAACAGGAAGAATTGGCAGAGAGAGTATCAAAGAGCAGAGTGGCGGTTACAAACGCATTGAGATTATTAAAGCTGGACGAAAGAGTACAGCAAATGCTGATAGACAATAAGCTCTCAAGCGGCCATGCCAGAGCACTTCTATCTATAGAAGATGCAGACGTTCAATATGATGCTGCCTGTAAGGTCTCTGATAAAGGATTAAGTGTAAGAGATACGGAGAAGCTGGTAAAGCAAATGCTCAAAACCAAGCGGGTTAAGGAAACAGCTGTAACGGAGGAGAATAGCTTTATATACCGTGACTTGGAAGAAAGATTAAAAAACATCATGGGAACAAAGGTTTCTATTAACAGAAAGCAGAAGGGCAGAGGAAAGATAGAGATTGAATATTATTCGGATGATGATTTAGAGCGGATAATGGATCTTTTTAATTCGCTTTTATAAAAATTAACAATAATAAATGGTGCAACGGAGGATTATGATGAACCTGATAGAACTGATAGCACAGAATATGGTATACATTATATTGGGACTGGCTGTATTAATTATTATTTTATTGATAATGATAATATTGATTATGCTTAAACAGCGAAAAATAAACAATAAGTACAGAAAATTTATGAAGGGTGCAAGCGGCAGAGAATTAGAAGCAGTACTCATTGAAAGATTTACAGAAATTGACAGTTTAAAGCAGGACAGCAAATTATTACATGACAAGCTTGATTTGATTAACGAGAATATTTTAACAACCGTGCAAAAGGTAGGAATAGTGAAATATGATGCATTTTCAGAAGTCGGCGGCAAGCTGAGTTTTGTTTTGGCACTTCTTGATAAGAACAACGACGGATTCATATTGAACTCTGTACACAGCAGCAGAGAAGGATGCTATACTTATCTTAAAGAGATAATTAAAGGCGAATCTTTCTTGGAGCTGTCAAAGGAAGAGAAGCAGGCACTAAACCGGGCGATAAATTCGGATAACTTTATGGAATAGTATTTTGACTATTATGATTATGTTCCCGGGGCATTTATACAGGTGAAAGGATAAGGCATGAGAATTATTTCCATTGATTCTGTAAAAGGTAATGAAATTCTGGCAAAAGATATAACAAATGATAGTGATTCAATATTAATGACTGCCGGAACGATTATGAAGAAGGAATATATTAATCGTTTGAAAGAATTAAATATTGAGTTTATATATGTGGAAGACGAGATCGCAAAAGGCGTAAGTCTTACCGAGAGTCTTGAGATTCAGATTAAAGAACAGTGTCAGGAAGCGATACGTGAAATCCTTACAAAATATACATATCATACTGACAAGGAACTGGAAGAGATCATTACTGTTGCTGATGAGATAATATATGATATTATGCAGGAGCCGGAGGTTATATATAATCTGTCGAGTATCAGAAACAAAAGCGACGGTACATACTCACATTCTCTGAATGTTTGTGCTTTGTCAGTTATTCTTGCGTTAAAGTTGAGGATTCCGATTTGGAAGGTTAGGGAAATAGCTGTCGGATGTTTGCTTCACGACATTGGTTTTACATATATTGCCATGGATTATAGTGGCCTAATCTTGGATGAGTGTTCAGATAAAGAGCAAAGAGAAATAAAAAAACATGTTATATATGGCTATTCTGCTGTTGAGAATATGGAATGGCTGTCATCCGCATCTAAGGATATTATCATAAGTCATCACGAGCGATTGGACGGATCGGGATATCCTTTTCATTTAACAAAAGAGAAAATAAAAATAGGAAGCAAAATTGCTGCGGTCTGCGATGAATTTGACAGCAGGGTATACGGTAATCTTGTGCCTAAAATGAAGGTACATGATGCGATTGACTTCATTGTAAGTCAGGCAGGGAGCAAATTCGATCTAAATGTAGTAAAGGTCTTTGTTGCGTCGGTCGCTGCATATCCTATCGGTGCGTTGGTAATCACTAATCAAGACGAGATAGGGATAGTGCTGAGACAAAATCCAAAATGTCCTACAAGACCTGTAATCAGGATAATTCAAGATGCCAATGGAAATAAGCCGTTAGAATGGATAGAGAAGGATTTGACAAAGGAATTGACACTTTTTATTACAGACACTATAATAGACTAATTACCATAGAATCCGGCTTGCAGATTATAATGAAATATGTTATAAGTAATATCACATGAATAAAAACGCATAAGTTTTACTATAAATAAGCAAGCGAATAGAAAAGCAGGTGAATATATGCATAGTTATTTGAGAGCAATAGGATTTAGCAATATAAAGAACAGAATTGAATTAAATAAGTTAATTAATCTCGTAAAAGAGAAGGCTTCAAATATAAAAACCGTTCAAATTAATCATCAAAGCAGCTTAACAGAAATGTCCCTAGAACTTGGTCACAATTTTGGTATAACCATTCGTGGAGAATACGACCATAATGATGTGTTTCATCTGGACAATTATTTTCCTTATTTAATAGGGTCAGGAATCAGTACCAAGGAAGAGGTTGCTGTCAATAAGCGGGTGGATACGGAAGCTTATACCGGAATGTGCGATGATTATCGTTTGGGAGTATCATTGATTTTTTATATACAAAACGTAGCGGATTATCTGGAGAAGAAGAATCAAGACAAGAAGATGGATCTAAACATTCCTGTAACTCTGTCGGCACTGTCTTTAGAAGGAAGGGTACTGCTTCCTATTGAAAAAGACGAAATACAGGTTAAAAACCTCAGTGTAGAAAAGGCGAACAGAAACAACCTGATAGCCGAGGCTAAGAAAGGAAACCAGGATGCCATAGACAGTCTGACGATCGAGGATATAGACACATATGCAATGGTATCAAAAAGGGCAAAGAAAGAGGACATCTATTCTATAGTAGATACCAGCTTCATTCCTTATGGTTCTGAGTCCGATAACTACAGTATTCTGGCCACAATATTGGACAGTAAAATAATTACAAATACTCTGACAAATGAAGAAATCTATGATTTGTTTGTAATATGCAATGACATAACCTTCCGTATATGTATTAACAAGGAAGACTTTCTTGGAGAGCCGCTGCCCGGCAGAAGATTCAAAGGAAACATATGGATGCAAGGGAAGCTCATTTTCTAAAAAAATAAATACTACAGGTTCTTGACTTAGCAACAAGTAAATAGTAGAATTAACATGTTGCGTTAAGTGCCTGTAGCTCAGCAGGATAGAGCGTCCGCCTCCTAAGCGGAAGGTCGTGGGTTCGAATCCCGCCAGGTACGGTAAATTATTGCAGGTTAAGTGTACAACTATATCGATGTTGCACTTAACCTTTTTTGAATTAAACAAAAGAACCGTTTCTGTCGATATATATAAAGATGTTAATAATTTCTAATGGATGGGGAGTATGGCATGAAAAGAAAAGTATGTATTATATTATTTGGTACAAGCTTTCTGGTAGCAATATTGGGAGAAGCATATCTTCTTAATGCAGCACAGCCACACATATTCAGCATCATAGGTATAGGAATTGTTGTTATTTTAACCGGATTTTTATTCTTTGATTCCGTTTGGGAGTATATATCAAGCGAGATAAGCAAAAAAGAACTCTTACGGGAAAAGGAAGCATCGCAATATTCAGAGAAGCTGGATGAAAGATGCTCAGAACTGTTAAATATCCAGAAAGCCACCTATGCAGCTTTAAAAAAGAGCGATATCAAGCTGCAGGAAGAAATTAAGGAGCTGTCCGAGAAGCTAACACAGGTTATTCGGACACAGAATAAAATTATGAACGGACAAACAAAGGCTCTAAATATAATTCTAAATTACAGCAAGAAGCACGCAAAGGAGATAATAAGGGCAATAATAGAAGAACAAAGGGGAAGCGATAACAACAGCACAACTGATAAAGCCGAATCGGAAATCACTCCCCTGTATGATGATCCTAATGCGAATCTAACGGTTGATGAGATAGCACATTTATTTGAAAACTATGGGAAGTAAGGGGTATTACGGAACGATAGATAAAAATCTTCTATATCATATTATAAGTCCAGGAAATTGTCTTCTGAAAAATACTGCTTACGGAGTTCACGTTTTTTTAAGTAGGCACTTCTGCGTTTTAGTCTTGGGCGTTCCACCAAGACAAAGTAGAGTCCTATTATTAATACAAACATTCCGACAATCAAGCCTATAATAATGGGGCGAAAGTATCCCCCGGAGCTTTCCGGTTCTGTATCTTCTACAGTTGGTTCGGAAGGGGGTACTATATCCAGCTCGGCATGAATAAGAGCAGGAGACTTTATGTTATTGTATATAATATCTGCACCACCTACATACATACCATTGTAAGTATATATAATAGTACCGATTACATTATGATCATCTTTTATCTCTGTCTTGGGATAGAAGATGACATCTTTTTTCGCATCCTTAAAGGAAGCCGTGTTAGGAAGGACAATATAGCCATTCTCATCGGTTACTATAGAGGTATTCGAAAAATCCAACAAAGAATTATAGCGGGTAAAGAACGGNGATTCCTTAGAAACATTAGGGCTTTCCAGTTCTTTAATCGGATAAATTGAGAAATTATCAAATCCAAAATCCAACAGCTTCATCGTGTCTTCATACTGATGAGCACTGGTGTCAACCCTCATTACAACACTTATCAATTCCAAATCGTCACGCTTAGCAACAGTAACCAGAGTATATTTTGCCTTGCTGGTATATCCTGTTTTGCCGCCTATGGTTCCTTCGTATTGATAACCATCCTTCAATACTAATTTATGATGATTTCTAAGATATCTGGTCTCCGGCTGTTTATTAGTCGGAGGAATCTGGTATGTCCTTGTACCGGTAATCTTTCTAAATGTTTCATTCTTCATAGCCTCTCTTGTAATCAGAGCCATATCATAGGCGGACGTATAGTGGTTATCATCAGGAAGACCATGAGGATTAACAAAATTAGAATTGAGAGCACCAAGACTTCTTGCCTTCTCATTCATCATATCTGAAAATTCAGGTATGCTTCCTGCAACATGCTCAGC
>JGI24710J26742_10002440_pt1 | contig 16419 bp, 10 predicted proteins | sample BioPla2DNA2_FD_26742 | JGI IMG/M metagenome (IMG submission 26742) | reverse complement strand
CTGCGCGCCAGCTGCTTGCTGTGTTGATGCCGCTTGAGCGATTCATCCAAAAGAGACTGATCATAATACCAGATGCCCAGCAGATTCTCGATCACGCAGATCAGCTCCGGATCGTCTGCTTCACGGGCCAGTCTTTCTGCCTCATCCCAATGTTCTTTGGCGACGTCCTTTTGCCGGCGTCCAAACGCCAGCCGGCCACTGAAACGTAACTGATGGAATCTCAACACAATGTCCTGCGCCTGATCGTTCCACTCTTCCAGAAGCGCCATAGCCTCATCGATGTCTTTCCAATCACCGATCAACCACTTGATTTCCAAGCAGTTAAGCAGCACCTCTGCCCGCTCTTTCCAGGCATCTGCGGGCAGGATGTCCAGCAGCTCTTTGTAAAGCTTCAAAGCCAGCGAGTTGTCATAGGCTCTCTGCGCCTCATCAGCCGCTTTACGCAGCCAGGGAAGCGCCTCCTCATGTTTGCCTGCCTTCATGTAATGCATGGCTAAGGGGTGCGAAAACTCGTCCAACCTGCCCGGGAACACATTCTGTATCGCCTCCGCCACCAATTGATGTAAAAGCTTGCGATTGCTGCCCAAGAGACTTTGGTAAGCCACATCGCGGGTGGTGATATGTTTGAAGAAATAGGCGCTGAATTCAAAGCCCGTCTGCCGGATGATCAGAGCCTGATTTTCCAGACTCTCCAAGCCCTCCTCTATCTGAGTGGAGCCGTCCATAAGCCGCTCCAATTCACGCAGCACCTCCACCAGAAACTCGTGCCCAATCACCGCCGCTTTTTGCAGCAGGATTCTCAGTGCTTTGGGCAGGATGTCCAAGCGCGACTGGATCAGCGCATTCAAGCTGGAAGGCACGGGAAGGTCTTGCCATTCCTGCTCCGGCAGAGTGCTCACATAGTTGCACCATTCTTCCAGGTAGAAGGGGTTGCCGGCAGCTAATTTTACCACCGCTTCCATGCTGCGCTCCGAGAGGTCCAAGTGCCTGGTATACAACATCATCAGCTGCGTGATGTCCTGCTCGTCCAGGGGTTTGAGCTCCAGTTCCCGCCAGCCGCGCATACGCTCCAGGAAACCGGGGACTTCAAAAGTGGGACGGTAGAAAAGCAGCCACAAACTGGGCAATTTGCTCTGGCTCATGCGGTTGACCAAATGCCCCAAAAGCTCTCTGGAGCTGTCATCCAGCCATTGCAGATCATCCAAAATCAGCACTAAGGGCTTGCCATTTTTGGCACACTTTTGCATGATGGCTTCCAAAGTGTTGTTCAGAGCCAGCAAAAGATGCTGCAGCAGCTCTTTGCCGCCTTGCTTGAGGCGTGCATCTTCCACCCTGATCTCCAATAGCCGGGCGATCAGGGCAAAGGCGTCGCCAAGCCGTTCTGCAAGCGGAGCATCCACATTCTTTTGCAAGTCCTCTATTCCGGTTTGCAGCTTTTCCAGCCTCAGCTGAGGTTCATCACGGACGCTGATATTAAAATACTTTTGCACCAGGCGCGTAAACAGATGCAGCGGCGTCTGCGTAACGCCATCACAGGCGGCTCCAAGGAATTCAGCTCGCGCAGTGTGTCTTTGGATAAATTCATAGGCCAAACGGCTCTTGCCCAAACCCGCATCCGCTCTGACGCCATAGATCAGCGGTCTTGGCGGGGGAAGCTCAGTGATATATTCGCCGAGGCAGCCCTGAGAGCTTATCTCCTCCAAAGCCTCACTAAGTAGCGACAGCTCGGAATTGCGCCCCAAAAACGAGCCGGAAAATCTATTCAAACGGCTTGACTGGGAAGCACTTACGCCCACCGGACTCCAGCATTCCACCGGTTCCGCGATGCCCTTGAGATCCTTGGCGCCCAGATATTCAAAATCAAAGATATCGTCCACCAACTCTTTGGTGTATTGGCTCAGCATGATCCTGCCTGTGGGGGCGTTGGTTTCCAGGCGCGAAGCTAAATTTACCTCAGGGCCATAAACGGTGAAATCGCCCTCGCGGCTCTGCCCCACCTTGCCCACGCTCACGATGCCGGTATTGATCCCCACCCTGATGCGCAGCTCCACATCCCGGTATTTGGGAATCTCTTTCAGCTTTTGGTTGTATCGCTTGAGCTGCTCGATCATCTTCAAAGCCGCCCGGATGGCACGCTCGGTATCGTGCTCGCTGGCCTGTTTGGCGCCAAATAGAGCCATGATCGCATCGCCGATATATTTGTCCACAAAACCGCCGTAGAAGGTCACGCAGCGGGAAAAGATTTTCATCAGCTCATCCATACGCAAATGAATGGTCTCGGGATCGAGCTGCAGAGAAAGGTCTGTAAAGCCCTTAATATCGGCAAAAAGGATGGTTACCTCGCGAAGTTCTCCTTCGCGAAGCTGGTGTTTTTGCTTGCGATTCAGGTTGTCTTCTTCAAATCCGAAAAGGCCCGAATCGAGGATCAGATCGTCTTGCAAAGCGGCTCCTAAGACTTTTTGTGTTTCAACGCTATTATTTAACAAGCCAATATAAAGTCAAGAGAATAATAATACATTTGGCTCATGTTCAATTGGGATGGGGAGGTGTGACGGGACAAGACCGCTTTTGCCGGTTTTCGATGGAAAAACCCTTCCCTTAAGGGCCGGAAATTGTTTTCATAAAACTGATACTTGCCGCAACCTTTGACTTTGGCCTGGGCTTACCCCACCCTCGGATCTCCTCGGCGCTCACTTGCGTAACTCATGGGTTTTCTTTGGGTTACTTGTCGATCCCAAAGGAGACCCACAGGAGCCTCTAAGGGAGGCCGCATGAAATCGACGTTTTAGAGGGCGGAATTGCTTTCGCAAAACTGGCCCCGAGGTCAAATATTTCAGAAACGCCTCCTGGTTCAGGTGCCAGTCCTCGGGAAAAACTCCTACTAATTTGATAGGCGATAAGTCCTACCAAAATGATAGGTGATTGACAGTACCGGGCCGCTGCCGCTTTAACCGGTTGCCGGAGCTAAAATTGGAAGTAAATAAAAGGCTGGATGTCCGCGCTCTTGGCTTGGTACAACAGCCAGATCACAGCGGCTAAGATAAAGGATTGCACGATGATAGGGCTGCGCCTGAGCACCGTCTCAAAGCCCTTATCCCACTTTTGGGGGATGAAGTGAATGAGGTAGCCAAAAGCGATGAGGAAAGCTACGACGGGATAGCCGGAAATCCACTGAGGGAGTATGTTCAGGCTCAGGGAACTGAAGATCCTCTGGATCATGACGGTGGCAGCTCCCAAGCCCCTGGCTCTGAAGAAGATCCAGGTGAAGCTCACGAAGTTGAAGGTGAAGAGCCAGCCTAACATTTTGAGCAGTACGTTCGCTCCGGTTGAATACTCTTTTTTGCCCATGATGCCGATACGTAACTTATCTACAACCAAAGCGATACCGTGCAACGTACCCCAGATCACAAAGTTCCAGCTCGCACCATGCCACAAACCGCCCAAGACCATGGTGATCATCAGGTTGATATATTGGCGCACCTTGCCTTTACGATTGCCGCCCAGGGGGATGTAAAGATAGTCCCTGAGCCAGGTGGAGAGCGAGATATGCCATCTGCGCCAGAAGTCCGTGATGGAAGTGGCGATATAGGGAACGCGGAAGTTGATGGGCAGGTTGAAGCCCAGCAGGGTAGCCAGGCCGATGGCGATGTCTGAATAGCCGCTAAAGTCGCAATAAATCTGGAGTCCATAGCCATAGACGGCCAGCAGGTTTTCCAGCGGCGAAAAGAGTTCCGGCGCATCGAAAACCCTATCCACGAAGTTGATGCTGATATAGTCTGCAATCACGCCTTTCTTGATCAGTCCTGCCATGATCAGCACCAGGGCGGAGGCGATTTGGTCTTTATTCAGGGACAGTTTTTTGTTGATTTGGGGGATAAACCACGAGGCGCGCACGATGGGCCCGGCCACCAGTTGCGGGAAGAAGGATACGAAGAAACAGAAGTCTGCAAAGCTTTCAATCGGCTGCAGATTGCCAAAATAGATGTCCAGCGTGTAGCTCATGGTTTGAAAGGTAAAGAAGGAGATGCCCACGGGCAGGAAGATGTCATAAAGGGGGAGGTTTCCGCCCAATTGGTTGATGGTCTCGATGATGAAATTGGTGTATTTGAAATAGCCTAAGGAGCCGAGATTCCAGATCAGGCTGAGCAGCATCAACCAGCGCTTTTGGGCCTTGCTACCTGCTTTGTGGATGCCGGCGCCAATGACGAAGTTTATCGCCGAGGTCACCAACAGGAGAATCACATAGAGTCCGCCGGTTTTGTAATAGAAATAGAGCGAAAAGATGAGCAAATACCAGGTGCGGACCTTGAAATTCCTCACCACCAGGGGGTAGAAGAGCATCACCACGATAAAGAACCCCAGGAAGAAGCCGCTGTTGAAAAACAGGGGGTTATCCGGCGAATAGAGAAGGCCTTCGAGCAGTTCCGCCACTACCAGCTCCCTCCTACCAGGTTTTGATAACTGCGCATGATGGCCTGATAAAAGAGGTAGCCCTGCAGCATATATCCTTTGGGGCTGAAGTGTATCATGTCCTTGGATGCCAAGGAGTTGTTCCTCCACTTTACTATGGATTTGTCGCCGCCCATCACCTCATACATATCCCACCAGGCAAAACCGTTGTCCTGCGCATAGGTCTTGATCTCGGTGCAGACCTTCTTCACATCCGCATTATGCCTTCTGCGCTTGTAGGTATCGGGTGGTAGGGTGAAGATGATTTTGGGCTTGGAAATCTGGGCAAAAACCTTGTCCATAAAACCGTTCATCTGATTCCTGAAGTTTTTGGCATTGTAGTTTCCCTGCGCATCGTTGGTGCCCAAAGAAATAATGATGAGGTCCGGCTGCAGCTTCTTGATCCGCTCAAAGATCTGTTCATTGGGCGTGAGATTGAGGAAAGAGGCGCCGTTGATGCCTGTGTGATAATACTTTAGCTTGGCCTGATTCACGCTGATGCCATCTTCAAAGAAGTTGAGCAATGCGCCTCGAACCGTGCTGGAAAAGTAGCCGGGCTTGATATGCGAATCGCCTATTTGATAGATGGTTATGGGGTCTTTGCTGCCGTTGCGCAGCTTCATCAATTGCTTGAAGAAGCCCTCAACCGGCTTCATGTTGCTGATGGTATTGTGGTCAAAAGAGAGAAAGCTGAATTGCTTCAGGTAGTTGTCGTTGGCCAAAAGCTCGTAATAGCTCTGGATGAATTCTTCCAAGCTGTCCACTTCTATGGGAAACTCCGATATAATCTCGATTTCTTGTTCCGGCGCCAAAGGGAGATGAGATTCCGCCGCTGCCGTGAGCATGAAGCAGGGGAGAATCAAGACAAAGACAAAGTAAAGCGCACGTCTCATCGCCTGAGCTCCTCCGGCTGGTTGTTGATCACCTTGAGCAGCATCTCGCCCACCTTTGCTGCTCCTCTGATGGTGAAGTGAGTGTAATCCTTGCTGGCCAGGGCGGGACTGGCATTCACCCAATCTGCCATGGAATTGAGGCCGCCCATCTCGGAAAACAGGTTCCAGAAAGCGGAGCCGGTCTCTTCTGCCACCCGGCTTTGTGCGTGTACCAAAATGGGAATATCCGGCGAGGTTTGATAGCCGGAAGCCGTCCTAACGCTGCGGTCGTGCGCACTGATGACGAGGATGGGCACGCCGGGCATGGAAGCCTTGATGTGTTCCACGCTTTTGATCATGCCTTTGCGGTAAAAATCGTAGTTCGTCGTCTTGGGATTGCTCACGTTTTCGCCATATTGCAGGATCACCAAGTCATATTTCAAGTGACGGGCAAATGCATCTAAAAGATTGGACGGGATACGGTTGAAATACATACCGGAGAAACCGCGGATGGAGATGTTGTCCACATAGATGCCGGTGGGCTGATCAAAGCTGAGTCCATAGACGTGTACGGGCTTGTGCGAGGGAAATTCCAGGCGGATCTTCCTGACAGGCCTCGCCGGCGAGAGATTCAGCACCTGCAGCTCGTCCGAGGGGATGAGCGTGTGCTGCGCCCTTGTCTCACCATCATAGATCACGGTGATTTGGGTTTGCTCCGGAGCTTTGCTGTAAAAAAGCCTGATCTGCGAGAAAGTCCTCGCTCCGCCGGCGAAAGAGGTGCCCGCATATTCCACCCAGGCCGGCCCGCCGTAAGGCACTCTTTCCTTCACCTTTTGCGGCTCGGTGACAGCTGTGGTATCCACATTGCCCAGGCTGTCCTCAGTCGCCGCCGCTTCGGGGATGATGGTACGCTCTTGCACCTGATAGCTTTGCGGGATGTAGGTGTGTCCCAAAATGCCCAAAGGCCCGGAAGATTTGGTCATGAAAGAGTTGCTCTGCCAATTGGGCGAAAAACTGTGGACGATGGTCTTTCTAAACCTGTTCACGATGGAGGTGATGCCCACCAAACCCACGCCCTGTCCGCCGTAGAGAGCTTGCAGCTCCTTGCGCAAAGTGCCCGAAACGAGGTCGCCCTCAATGATGGAATCCCCAAAATAAGCGATTCTCAGCTGTCCGCGCTTGCCTTTCTTGTGCTCACCGAGTTTGGCCCAAAAGCTTTCCAAAGGTTCCAGTTCCTTGGCCGTAGTGCGCTGTTGCGCCACTTCCAGAGCCACGCTATCCGCCACGGCAAGCGAATCTCGGCCCAAAAGCTGAGCGATGAGGTTCATGCGCTTGATGGGGAAGATATCGTTGTCCCATTCAGGAATGAAGGGAAAGACCACGAGTATGATCAATACCGCAAGCAGCAGGATCAACAGGGGCCTGACAAATTGCTTATCTATCACTCTTTACTATCCGGTTAACATCAAAGTATAAAGCAAAAAAGCCCCTCTTTGCAGAGGGGCCCTGTTATATAGATTTTATTTGTTCACTTGGTAGGTCTTGTCGCCTTTTTCCAAGAATCCGATGATCTGCTTGGCTGCAGCGACGCCGGCGTTGACGTTGGCTTCACCGGTCTGAGCACCCATCTTCTTGGGAGTGCAGAAGATGCGGTCTGCATACTTTTCTTTCAGCTCGGCGGCGTTATCAGGAGCTACGTCACTGGCATAGCGGAACTTGCTCTTTGCTTCAAAGGCTCTCATCAGCGCATCTTCATCTATCACTTCCTTGCGGGCGGTGTTGATGATGATGGCATTGTCTTTCATGAGGCCAAAGAGCTTGTCATTGATGGACTTTTTGGTCTCGGCGGTGGCGGGGATGTGCAGGGAAATATAGTCTCCCTTCTGGAAGATTTCTTCCACGGTTTCCAGCGGTGTCACGCCGTCTTGCGTCATCAGGTCTTTGCTGATATAGGGGTCGTAGGCGTAGATCTTCATCCCCACGCCCTTGGCCATATTAGCCAGGAAACGGGGAACCCAGCCATAACCGTAGAGGGTGAGCGTCTTGCCGGAAAGCTCGGAACCGGACTTGCCGTTGTACATTCCCCGGGCCATGTAGATCATCATTCCCAGAGCCAGCTCGGCAACTGCGTTTGAATTTTGACCGGGTGTGTTCATGGCAACCACGTTGTGAGCGGTGGCGGCTTTGAGGTCGATATTGTCATAACCGGCACCGGCACGAACCACAACTTTCAGGTTCTTGGCGGCGTTGAATACGGCTTCATCCACAATGTCACTGCGGATAATGAGGCCGTCTACATCTGCTACTGCAGCGTGAAGCTGAGCGGCTTCGGTGTAGTTTTCCAAAAACTCATATTCATACTTGGCAGCTTCAAGTTCTGCCTTGATCTTGTTCACAGCTTCGGCTGCGAAGGGCTTTTCTGTCGCGATAAGGACTTTTGGCATTGATTTCTCCTACTGTTTTTATATTTTTAGCCATTATAAAAAAGACAAGAAAGATGTCAACCGAAATCTTTACCGCCGCTGCCGGACAGCCAAAATGAAGCCGAAACAAGTGGTTCCGAACCGCCGCTGTATGCCATCCCGTCCGGAAATCCAAAACACAAAAAACCCCGGACAAATCCGGGGCTTTGGTTCAATTTCTCTTGTCTTGGGCTTTATCAGTTGGGTATCACAGATACATACTTTCTGCCCAAGGCTTTGGTTTCAAATTTAACAGTGCCGTCAATCAGGCTATAAATGGTGAAGTCCCTGCCCATGCCCACGTTGAGCCCGGGATGGAACTTGGTGCCTTTTTGGCGGACTATGATATTGCCAGCGACAACATTCTCGCTGCCATATTTCTTTACGCCGCGATATTTGGGATTGCTGTCGCGACCGTTTCTGCTACTTCCAACACCTTTTTTATGTGCCATGATTTACCTCACTTAAGACCGGATATCGGTCACCTTAATATTGGTATACTGTTCGCGGTAACCCTTCTTCACGCGATAGCCTTTGCGGCGTTTCTTGTGAAAGATCACCTTCTTCTTGCCCCTGCCGTGTTCGATGACTTCGGCAAGAACCTTAGCGCCTTCGATCACAGGCTGGCCAATTTTGATCTCGTCCTCATCTTTGAGCATGAGCACGGTGTCAAATTCGACGCTTTGACCAGGCTCCGTGTTCAGCAAGGGAACGCGCAGGATGGCGTTTTTCTGAGCCCTGTACTGAAATCCTTTAATTTCTACGATGGCGTACATCTTTTTCTCCTTGAATTTAATGCATAAGATACCAAGATTTTGAAATGGGCAAATCCGTCAAGCTTTACTTTTACTTCAGCTCGTCAGGAATGATCAATTCCGCCTCTGTGGCATCGATCACCTGTTGCACTGTAACTCCGTCGGAGAGCTCTTTCAGCACCAATCCTGCAGGCGTCACTTCCAGCACACAGAGGTCTGTGATGATCAGGCTGACTTTGCCTTTGGCGGTGAGGGGAAGGTTGCACTCTTTGAGGATTTTGGGGTTGCCTCTCTTATCCACGTGCTCCATGGCCACGATCACCTTCTTGGCGCCCGTAACCAAGTCCATGGCTCCGCCCATTCCCGGCACCATCTTGCCCGGAATCATCCAGTTTGCCAGGTTGCCGTGTTGATCCACCTGCAAGGCGCCCAGGACGGTGACGTCCACATGACCGCCTCTGATGATGGCAAAGCTGAGGGCACTGTCAAAGAAGACGGCACCAGGGTTGGCTGTGATGAAGCCACCGCCGGCGTTGATCATATCAGGATGCTCTTCGCCTTCTGCAGGCTGAGGGCCGGTGCCCAAGATTCCATTTTCACTCTGCAATGTCACACGCACCCCTTCCGGGATGTGGTTAACTGCTTCTGTGGGGAGGCCGATGCCAAGGTTGACATAGTCACCATCTTTGAATTCGGCCGCGATTCTGGCTCCTATACGTGATCTTTTATCCACTTTATACCTCCTTCACTACTATATAGTCTACAAACACCCCGGGCGTCACGATGTGTTCCGGGTCAAGCTCACCGGTGGGGACGATCTCGTCCACTTCCACGATGGTGATCCTGCCTGCCTTCGCCATGATGGGGTTGCTGTTTCTGGCAGTTTTGCTGTAAACGAGGTTACCGCTTTCGTCTGCCTTATGAGCCTTGATCAGGGCAAAGTCGCTCGGAATGGCGGGTTCCAGCAGGTAATCCTTGCCATCCAGGGTGATAATTTGCTTGCCTTCTTGCACCACGGTGCCCAAACCTGTGGGAGTGAGCACGCCGCCAAGGCCTGCGCCAAAGGCTCTCACCCTTTCCATCAGGGTGCCTTGGGGCACGAGCTCGATGTCGATCTCGCCCGCGTTCATCTGTGCTTGAATCTCTTTGTTTGTTCCCAAGTGGGAAACCTGGGCACTGCGCACCTGGCGGTTTGCCACCAACTTGCCTATGCCTCTGTCTTCCCAGTCTGAAGCGATTACAATGATGTGCAGATCCTTGGTCTTGGCCGCTACAACAGCGTCAATGAGGCTCTCTGGAGCTCCAACGGCCAAAAATCCACCGATAGCTACACGGCTTCTGTCTTTGATCATTGCAGCAGCTTCTGCCGCTGTGATTCTTTTGAACATAAGGTTCTCCTTGCTATGTATTTTTTGTTTTATCTTTTGTGTTATGAACGATGTAATCACTCACCAGATGCAGGTCACGCGAGCTGATGGTGAGCTTTACCTCCACCCCATCTTCGCTGTAATCCTCAGAATGGATGGCGGCAATTTCATGTAGTTTGGAGCGCAGGGCCCCTTGGTCAAAACCAAGCTTGATGGTGATCTTACGTGCGTCAAGGAGTTTATTTTCCACCTCCTCCAAAAGCTCCTCAACGCCGATATTCTCCTTGGCACTCACCAGCACGCAATCCGGATAGCGACGCTTGAGCAACACACCAAAATCATCATGCAAGAGGTCACACTTATTAAACACCAGGATCTGCGGAATATCGGCAGCGTCTATGCTTTCCAGCACCTCGTTCACCTGTTCTATATAATAGCCATACATATCATCCGAAGCATCCACCAAATGCAAGAGCAGGTCTGCATCCTGCACCTCCATCAGCGTAGCTTTGAAGGAAGCCACCAAGTGGTGAGGCAATCTGGAGATAAAGCCCACGGTATCAGAGATTACCAGAGGCTCTCCTGTACTGAGCTTGAGCTGCCGGGAGGTGGAATCCAGGGTGGCAAAAAGCTTGTCCTCCACCAGCACACCGGCATCCGTAAGCAGGTTGAACAGCGTGGATTTGCCCGCATTGGTATAGCCCACCAAACACAGCTTGAGCGCGGAATCCCGCATCTTGCGCTGTGTCTGCTTCTGCTTGGTCACCGTCTCCAGCGCATCCTTGATCTTGCGGATATTCTGCCGGATGAGCCGCCTGTCTATCTCGATCTGCTTCTCACCCATACCCCGGGATGCTGCGCCGCCGGAAGCACGTGCCGAGCCCCTTTCCTTGTCAAAGTGATCCCAAAGCCTGCGCAAGCGCGGCAGCTGATATTCCAGCTCCGCCAGCTTGACCTGCAACCGCGCCTCACGTGTGCGCGCATGGTCGTGAAAGATGCTGAGGATGACCTCCGTGCGGTCTATGACCCGGATGCCAAATTCCCGCTCGATATTGCGCCCCTGCATCGGCGTCAACTCTTCATTGACCACCAATATATCGGCCTGAGCCTGATGCATTTTGACGGCGATTTCGCTCAGCCAACCCCGGCCAAAAAAGGTGGCCCGCTGCGGCTGATTCCGCTTTTGGCTATATGCACCCAAGACCATGATCCCGGCAGTATCGGCAAGACGACCCAGCTCCTCAAGCGTGGCCTGAGCCTCCTGCTCCGTCTCATTCTGACGCACGATACTGGCCAAAAAGGCCGTCTGCTGCGATTCCTGAAGCTCTTCTTCCCAGACCTCGTCTTCCAGTTCATAATCTATGGGTAAGTTGTCTATTTCTTGCATGGCTATATCTTAGATTGGCAGCAGAGGCACTTTCACACCCCGAATAGCTGCTATATATCTTGAAATAAAGGTTGAAGCATCCACTACTGAATCTTGCCCACAACAGCCGCCCTGCCACAGATTTGTAAGAACAAACTCCGTGGAAAACGGCTCCAAAAAGGGCGGGGAGATAGCGGATGATAATAAATTTTTCATAACAGTTCCAATAAAGAATGAAGAGCATTCTGAGTCAAGTAAAATCTGTATAAGCTTGATAACACTGAGCCTGAAGCCCATCCTCCACCAAAACGGGCTTTTGCGACAAAAAGCGGCCTTACTCATTCACAAACAAGATGTTAGCCCTTTTATCCCACATTTGTTAAGAAGAAAGTGAGCACTCTATTATTTCTATTGACAAAAAGCCCTCTACTATAATAGTGAATCATGAGACTTTTTAGGTGTTTAGCCCATANCTTGGCATTCATATCAGCNCCTAAGGTCTTGNTTTAAAAGNGCTTGCCTCTGTAGGCAAGAAAACGACACAAATAACTACTATTAAGATCAAAGCAAGGAGAAGACAATGTTTAGAAAGCTGATTTTAGCTTTAACGCTCGTCCTGGCCCTCAGNTTCGTCTGGGCGCAGGGAGCAGAAGATTTTGAAACTTGGGANATTCCCNACNGCTACTCAGACGCCACTTTTACAGACGCTAATGGCATCACTTGGAACTATGTACACTGTAGAAACCAAGGAGACTACCCCATAGAAGGCAATGGCCTGATGCTGAGAAATGCATCTGATAGCTATCTGGAAATCACCATACCCAATGGAGTTGGCAATTTTACTTTTGACTACCGGAAGGCTTATACAGGAGCCAGCGCCAGACAGCTGGAAATAATAGTTAATGGCACTCAGGTAGCCACAACGCCCGAATATGGCGCAGGCTCCGGAGCAGACGCTACCACCCACCCTTTCAGTCACGATATCAACACCCCCGGCAACGTCACCATTAAGATCAAAAACATAGGCACGACGACCGGAAACAGGCAAACCACCTTGGATAACATCGTCTGGACCGGCTTCGGCAGCTCCGACCCGGCCCTCTTCGTGAGTGGCACTCTGTCCCCCTTCAGTGCCTACGTGGGCGATCCCTCAGAGGCTCAGAGCTACACCCTTACGGGCTTAAACTTGAGCAGCAATATCAACGTAGCAGCCCCGACCGGCTATGAGCTCTCTGCAGACAACACCACTTTCACAAGCACCCTTTCTTTGGCTTCCAATTACTCAGGCCCTGTCTATGTGAGACTCACCGGCGCAAATACCGGCACCTTTGCCGGCAACATAACTCATTCCAGTGGCACCGTTACCGGCGCAAACATGGAAGTTACGGGTGAAGTGTTAGCCAGAATCCCCACCATCATCGTGGATGGCAGCCTCAGCGCTTTTGTCGCCTATGAAGGCACACCCTCACCCGTGCAAAGCTATCAGCTCAGCAGCCTGTTTTTGACCGATAACATCAACATTGCCGCACCCGCAGGCTTCAGCATCTCTGAAGACAACACCACCTTCAGCAGCAACCTGAGCGTGTCTCCCAGCTTTGAAGGCCCCATCTACGTGCGTTTGGATGGAGCCACCCAAGGCATATTCAGCGGCAACATCAACCACACCAGCACAGGCGCAGCCGCAGTGCAATTGGCTGTGGAAGGCACCGTGAACGAGCCTATGACAGCCGGCATTTTCCTGGAAGAAGAGTTTATCTATGAGCCCGGCACCACACTGGCTTCCAACGGTTGGGTTGCCCACAGTGGAGAGGGAACGAACTCCCCATTAGTCCACACCGAAGGCCTGATGTATACCGGTTATCCCTTGGCTAATGGCTATGCCGGAATCACCTTGGGTAACGGAGAAGATGTCAACAAGGTATTTGCCGGTGGGAATATCAGCGAAGGTGCAGTCTATACATCCTTCCTGATCAATGTAACCAATGCCCATACAAGCGGGGAATACTGCTATCACTTTATGGCCCCGGGTTCGTCATCCTTTAGAGGCAGACTGTTTGTAAATAAAAACGATACCGATCAGTTGAGATTTGGTCTAACCAAGGCTTCAAATTTAAGCGCCAACGCCGTCGCTTGGACTGAATATGACTACGCCCTCAATACCACCTATTTGGTCGTAATCAAATATGAGTTTATGCCTGAAGCCAATGACGACATCGTCACCGCCTGGATCAACCCTCCCCTCAGCAGCGTTGAGCCCGCACCTCTCTTGACTGCGGATGCAACCGAATCTGATATCGCATCCATTGGAGCAGTTGCAATACGCCAGTCACACGCAAACTCTACCGCCATCTTCGACGGCATCCGCGTGACCAACAACTGGGCCTTACTCTTTGACGGTGAAGAGCTTCCCACTCCCGTGCTCCACGCCGTGGGTGAGCCTGACCCTCTCTACAGCATTGCCGGTGCTCCTTCCGAGGAGATCACTTCCTACACCCTCTACGGTGTCGACACATACGGCTCCATCAACGTGACCGCTCCGACCCATTTTGAGATCGCTACAGCAGCCGAAGGCCCTTGGCAAAGCAGCTTGAGCTTGCCTGCCGATTTTAATGGCCTCGTTTATGTGCGTCTCAATACCGCAGTCGAAGGCAATCACGTCGGCTTCATCCTTCACAACAGCCTGGGTGCTGAAGAAGTGTCCAAGCGTGTGGAAGGCGAAGCTTTCGCTCCGGATGTCACCTGGAACAGCAGCGTGACCGAGCTGAACTTCACCGCAGAAATCAACGCCGAAGAGCCCATTCTCAGCTACACCCTGAGCGCAACCGGTGCCAACACCAACCTGGTCCTCACCCTCGAAGGTGATACATTCTCCATGCGTGCCGGCACAAGCGGTGAATGGACCAATGCCCTCAGCCTGGCCCCCAGCTTCAACGGCAGCATCTATGTGAAGATGCTCACTGCCACGGTCGGAAACTTCCAAGGCAGCATCCTGCACAGCACCACCAATGCTTCCGAAATGACCATCACCCTCAGCGGCAGCGTCACCCCTCCCGGAGGCGGAACCTATGCCACAGACCTCTTCTTCAGTGAATATATCGAAGGCAGCAGCAGCAACAAAGCCCTGGAAATCTTCAACGGAACCGGTATGCCTGTAGATCTGAGCGACTATAAAGTAGAAAACTACGCCAACGGTGCTGCAACCCCTAATAACACTGAAATACTTAGCGGCATTTTGGCTCACGGCGAGGTCTTTGTGATTGCTAACTCCGCTGCAAACGCTGATATCCTGGCAATTGCAGACATCACCTCCACCGTCACCTATTTCAACGGCGACGATGCTGTAGTATTGAGCAAGTTAAACGCAGATTCAGAAACATATTCCTATGTAGACATCATTGGCGTGATTGGAGAAAGACCTCCCGGCAACGCCTGGACTGCAGATGGTGGATATAGCACTATGGACAAGACGCTGGTGCGTAAACCCACCGTGACTCAAGGCGTGAGTGTGAACCCCAGCGGCCATGAGCCCAACAGCCCCGCCGGTTTTGCCACCTTGGCTACCGAATGGGATGTCTATCCTGTAGATACTATCGACAATCTGGGCAGCCACCTCTTCGATCCCGAAGGCACTGCCACACCTGCCGATGCACCCGTGATTTCACCTGAAGGCGGCTTGCAATCCGGCCCCGTGACCGTGAGCATCAGCAGCAGCACCCCCGGTGCCGTGATCCACTACACTTTGGACGGAAGCACACCCGATGCAAACAGCACCGTTTACACCGCACCCTTTGTGGTATCCACCACCACCACGGTGAGAGCGATCACCATCGCCCCGGGCTATACTCCCAGCCTTGTTACCAGCGTGACCTACAGCTATGCCACCCCCGTGGAAAACATTGTCACCCTGAGAGGTATGCCTACGGGAGCAAACAACTTCTACCAGCTCACAGGCGAAGCCATACTCACCTACCAGCAAAGCTGGCGTAACCAGAAATATATCCAGGATGCCACCGCAGCCGTCCTCATCGACGACAACTCAGGCGTGATCACCACCGCCTATAACCTCTACGATGGTATCACCGGCATCGTGGGCACACTGGGTACTTATAATAATGTGTTGCAATTTACGCCGGTATTCGATCCCGGTGCCGCCACTTCCTCTGGCAACGTGGTAGTTCCCGAAGTGCGCACCCTGGCCTCACTCACCTCGGATGATCAGGCAAAGCTGATCAGAGTGTGCGGCGTGACCATCGACGCCACCAACGGCAACTTCGCTGCAGGCGTTGAAAGCATCACCATCACTGACGCTTCAGGTAGCCTCACGATGAGAACGTTCAGCCCGACAGACTACAACGAAACCCCCATCCCCACCGAGCCTGTGGACTTGATCTGTCTGGCAGGTCAATACCGTAATACCATCCAGGTATCACCTCGCTTCCTGGCAGACTTCCTGCCTGCAACAGCCCAGCTTGCCGCACCCGTGGTCCAGATTGTGGAAACCAACGGAACCGTGACCCTCAGCTGGGAAGCTGTTGCCGGCGCCGTAAACTATCGCATCGAGAGATCAGATGATCCTTACACCGGATTCGTCCAGGTCGGCACCACCCCTGCCACCTCCTACAGCGAAGCCGCAACCGGAACAAAGCTGTTCTATCGTGTGATCGCCGAATAACAAATAACCCTAATCAATATACAAGCCGTGGGCCTCTTGGTTCACGGCTTTTTCATTGAACTGCAAATCAGACCAGCTTGACGGGAGCTGCATCATTAGCCAAACGAGGCTTGCCCAGCTCCCCGCTAAATGCCAGCCCGAAACTGCCTCTCCCCCATGCACTTCCGCTCAAGCCGCCCTGCTCTCCACCTGAATTGAGGCTCAGGCACAATTTGGGTGGGCAGTATCAGGAGAAAAACCAAAAAGGTAAACAGGACATTTTCCCTCCGGACTTCAGGGGCGTAAATTGGCAGAAAAAACCCTGAGCAATGCCTACTATTTTAGTAGGCATTCCCCGGCTCAACCCGACACCCCAACCAGCAGGCCTTTCTGAAATATTTGACTCGGGAGCCGGTTTTGCGAAAACAAATCCGCCCTCTAAAACGTCGATTTCATGCGGCCTCCCTTAGGGGCTCCTGTGGGTCTCCTTTGGGATC
>JGI24710J26742_10002439_pt1 | contig 16424 bp, 12 predicted proteins | sample BioPla2DNA2_FD_26742 | JGI IMG/M metagenome (IMG submission 26742) | reverse complement strand
CAGTATTTCAAGCTGCCAATGAGGGTGATATAGTTTCAACAAGATTAATTCATGATATGGGTCAGGTGCTAGGGGAATGTGCAGCTGCCATTGTTAAGAGACTTGGGATGCATGATGAAGCTGTTCCTATGGTATTGATAGGAAGTGTTTTTAAGACAAATGATCCTATTCTTATAAAGCCATATATGGATGAAATCCATAAGGTAGCACCGAAAGCCTATTATGTAATACCAGATGTTCCACCAGCCTATGGTGCCTACTATATGGGATTAGATGAAATCCAATAGACTATTCCCTAGAGCTTATTGAAGATTATATTAATTAAACCCTTTTGGGCTATTGTAAAACACATTACCAATGTTTTGCAATAGCCTTTTTAATTGCTGGGATAGCTTTTAGTTAAATTTAGTTAAATTTTTTACAATTTATCTTGTTTTTAAAATACAATAGTATATAATATACAAATAATAAGTTTTGCATAATTTTTAACATATATGAATACATTTAGAAAGTGTTAATCAGGTGTATTAATGGAAGGATGATTGTGTTATATGCAAGGGATTTTAGAAGGAGGTAAATCATGGTAGTTGACTATAATAATAGTATTGTTAGTCTTTCTAATTCTATATTGAAATACTTTGGTGCTAGGAATGAACATAGTAGCTTAAAGGATATCGATAAGTTATTAGAACATCAATATAATAACGTGGTTGTACTTCTTCTAGATGGAATGGGTATGGATGCCCTGGAATATCATCTTGAAGAGGATAGTTTCTTTCGGAGGAATATCCTTAGGGAATATTCCTCCGTATTTCCACCAACCACCACATCATCCACGACTTCTATGGAAAGTGGATTAACCCCTATGGAGCATGGATGGCTAGGTTGGAGCTTGTATTTTAGTGATATTGATAAAATTGTAGATGCATTTATAAATATGGAAAAGGATACAGAGGTACCTGCTGCAGATTATCATGTTGCAGGCAGGTATATTCCTTATAAAAGCATCTATGACAAGATAAAGGAGGCAGGCCAGGCAGGTGCCTATAGTGTATCCCATTTTGGAAGCAATATAATAGAAAGCTTTGACGAATTGACAGATGAGATTGTGAGACTCTGCCAGACTTCAGAAAGAAAATACATATATGGCTATTGGGAATATCCTGATAGCTTGATGCATACGGAAGGTTGCTATAGCCCTAGTGTTACCAATTGCATTAAAGAAATACAGGCTAAGGTGGAGGCGATGTGTGATCAGCTTAATGATACATTACTTATCGTAACTGCTGATCATGGCCATGGAGACCTGACCCATTATGTACTTAGGGATTATCCTAAGCTTGTATCTATGTTAAAACGTCCAACTGCCATTGAACCAAGAGCTACAGCCTTCTTTGTGAAGGAAGAGTATATTAAGGAATTTCCTAAGGAGTTTAAGAAGGAATTTGGAGCTGACTTTCTTCTATATTTAAGGGATGAAGTAATTGAAAAAGAGATATTTGGCCATGGACTAATCCATCCTAGGTTCAAGGAAATGGTAGGGGACTATCTAGCTGTGGCTATAAAAGACAAAGGGCTAGTATGGTCTGAGGAATCCTATCAATTTGCATCTCATCATGCTGGATATACTGATAGAGAGATGAGGATACCACTGATAACTATATCGAAGAAATAAGCCTGAGTATCTCATTGCCAATGAGGAGTTCAGTGATCTCTTCATTATTAGTGAAGGGTATTACATAAACATTATTATATCTGAAGAGGAGTATTTATGTATTTAATAAGTGCATGTCTAGTAGGGGTTAACTGTAAGTACAATGGAACCACTAACCTTGATGAAGATTTATTAAGGTTATTCATGGAGGGCCAAGCTATTGCTATATGTCCAGAAGTACTTGGGAACTTAAGTATTCCAAGGGACCCTTGTGAAATAATTAAAGCTGATGATGGTTCTATAAAGGTTGTTACTACATCTGGTAAGGATGTTACCTCCAACTTTACAGCAGGTGCTAGAAAAACCTTGGACATCTGTAAATCAGCTGAAATTGATAAAGCTATTCTTCAGTCCAGAAGTCCTTCCTGTGGCTATGGAAGGATATATGATGGAACATTTAGTGGAAAACTAATAGAGGGTAATGGATTAACTGCACAGCTTCTCAGTGANCATGGGATTAAAATATACACAGATGAGAACTGGAAAGAAGGAGAGAATGATTAAAAAAGTATCGACTAAATAAACTAGGAAAAATACTTTATGAAGGGAGATAGATTATGATTAGAAAACTCAGGGAACAAGACAGAACAATGGTTATGGATTATTTAAGCGAGGAACCCTCAATCAATTTATTTATAATTGGAGATATTGAGGCATATGGCTTTGAAGAGGACTTTCAAGAGGTTTGGGGACAGTTTAATGACGATGATCAGTTAGAAGGTGTACTTCTTAGATTTAACGAAAACCATATTCCCTATTTTAANAATGATGACTTTGATATATCAGGATTTAAAGATATTATCTTAAGTAAAAAGGGTAAGATATTTATGTCTGGTAAAGAAAGCATTATGAGAAAGTTTGATGGCATTCTCCCTAATCATAAAGTTCAAACAACATATTTTTGTGAGTTAAAGGACCCAACTAGCTTAAATACAGAGCAAAGAGATAGCAGTATTAAGATTGCGAAAGAAGAGGATGCAAAGAGAATACAGGGGCTTATTGATCAGATAGATGAATTCACCCCAGTGGATAATGGAGTAGAAAGAACTGCCCGTAGGATTAGAACTAAAGCTGGTAGAGTATACTACATGGATAATGAGCAAGGTGAGATAGTAACTGTAGTGCAAACCGCAGCAGAAAACTCTAAATCAGCCATGGTAGTTGGTGTAGCAACAGCCCAAGCCTACAGGGGACAAGGGCGGATGAGTAAGTGTCTTACAGCACTATGTAGTGATGTTTTGGCAGAGGGAAAGACGCTATGCTTATTCTATAATAATCCTAGGGCGGGTAAGATATATCATAGACTGGGATTTGAAACTATTGATAATTGGGTTATGGTGAGTGAATAGTTTGAAGAAAAAAGCATCTTCACACAGAAGAACTACGAAGTTCGCACAGTGGTGCTCACTCCTTGTTCTTCCAGGTTTTTGCGATACCGCTATGCGGCACCATGTTGGTTAGATTGAAAAATTAAGATTTTTCAATCAATTAAAGAAGGGATTGGTGATGAAATGCTAAGATTAAGACCATTTAAATTAACTGATTCACAGTATCTACTCCAGTGGTTTGGAGATAAAAAAAGCTTTACCATGTGGAGTGCCGGTAAATTTGACTATCCATTAACAAAGGAACAGATAGAAGATTATTACCGCAAGTACGAAGAAGATGAATTCGCATGGATAATGATAGCACTTAATGAAGAGGGTAGACCAGTTGGGCATTTACTTATGCGTATGGCTGATTATAAGAAGGAAAGTATTCATTTTGGATTTATCATTGTTGATAGGAATGAAAGAGGTAAAGGCTATGGTAAAGAGATGGTAGCCCTAGCAGCAAAGTATGCTTTTGAAATTCTTAAACTTAAGAGAATTACATTAGGGGTATATGATAATAATCCTTCAGCCCATGGCTGTTATAAGGCTGTAGGCTTTGTTGATGAGGACTATCGCAAAGAAGTATTTACTTATGAGGATGAAAAATGGGGTATATTCGATATGGCTTACACTTTTTCATCTTGACATTAATTATTTACATATGGTAAGATTAGACAATCGTGAGGGAGTAATATGCGCTAATATCATAGGCGCGAGAACGCCAACACCGCGGTTATATATTAACCTGGCCTATCTTAAAATATGAGACTCATGTACAGTCTTGCTGTGCTTGGGTCTTTTTTTGTGCGAATGCACGTGAACTCTAAGAAACTCCTATAGGAACTTCTTAAGGTTTTTAAATATTATTAGAATAAATGGTAAATGATATATTCATAGCCAATTCTTATATAAAATAAGTACTTAGCAAGCTCGACTAATTCTATATTAAATGGAGGATTTTTTACATGAAAGAGTATTTGCAGACTGCGGAAGAGGTTTTAAAACAGATTAATTCGGCAGCAACCGGCCTTACTAGTAGGGAGGCAGAAGACAGATTAAGAAATAATGGTCCTAACAAGCTAAAAGAGGCAGAGAAGGTATCCTTATTTGTAAGATTTTTAAATCAGCTTAAGGACCCTATGGTTATCATCTTACTTGTTGCAGCGGGAATCTCAGGATTAACAGCAATATATGAAGGTCATTCATTTGCTGACGTAATAATCATCCTAGGAGTTGTAGTTATTAACTCAATACTTGGTGTATATCAGGAAAGTAAGGCGGAGAAGGCAATTGAGGCTTTACAAGCAATATCTGCGGCAACCACAAGGGTAATGCGAGATGGGAAGATGCAGGTTGTTAAAAGTGAAGAGCTTGTAATTGGTGATGTTATTCTTCTGGAGGCAGGAGATTCTATTCCTGCTGATGCAAGAATATTGGAAAGTGCCAGTCTAAAGATTGAAGAGGCAGCCCTAACAGGTGAAAGTGTTCCTGTAGATAAGATCATCAAAGCGTTAAATCTAGGGGGACAAAAGGATATATCCCTGGGGGATCGTAAGAACATGGTATATATGGGCAGTACTGTTGTATATGGCCGTGGTAGTGCAGTTATTGTTGGTACAGGAATGAATACAGAGATGGGTAAGATTGCTGATGCAATTACCCAAGCTGAGGAAAATGCAACACCTCTACAGATAAAGCTTAATCAATTAAGTAAGACACTTAGCTGGCTTGTTCTTGGAATAAGTGTGTTTATATTCTTATTTAGCGTATTTAGAATATATCCAGATATTACCAGAGAAAATATTCTAGGTACATTTATGATAGCTGTATCACTGGCAGTAGCAGCAATTCCTGAGGGCCTGGCAGCAGTAGTAACTATCGTTCTTTCTATCGGTGTTACTAACATGTCCAAGAGAAATGCAGTTATNCGTAAGTTAACAGCTGTTGAGACATTAGGAAGTACCAATGTTATATGCTCTGATAAAACAGGAACCTTAACCCAGAATAAGATGACTGTAGTAGATCATTATGGCAGTGATGAAACTCTTCTAGGAAGAGTAATGGCTCTTTGTAATGATGCTCATCTTAATGAAGCCCATGAGGCAGAAGGTGAGCCTACAGAGGCAGCTCTAGTTAACTATGCATACAAATTGGGCTTTTCTAAGGTAGATATGGAAGCCGACACACCTCGCGTGGCAGAGGCTCCTTTTGACTCCGGAAGAAAGCTAATGAGTACAATTCATAGATTTGAAGATGGGAAGTTTGAACAATATACTAAGGGTGCTCCAGATGTCTTGATTTCCCGTTGCACCACATATTGGGATGGAAGCAGTCAGCAGCCCATGACTGATGAAAAAAGGGAAGAAATACTTACAGCTAATAAATCTCTTGCCAATCAAGCATTACGTGTACTTTCTGCAGCATTTCGTAGCTGGGACAGTATGCCAGAGGATATTACTCCTGAAAATCTAGAACAGGANCTATGCTTTGTTGGTCTTACAGGAATGATTGATCCAGTTCGTCCAGAGGTTAANCCTGCTATAGAAGAGTGTAAGAATGCAGGTATTCGTACGGTAATGATCACCGGTGACCATAAGGACACAGCAGTTGCCATTGCTAAGCAATTAGGTATCATAGAGGATGGATCTCAAGCATTGACAGGCTCTGAGCTTAATGAAATACCAGATGATAAGCTTGATGATGTGATTGATAAATATTTTGTATATGCCCGTGTTCAACCTGAACACAAGGTTCGTATAGTTAAGGCTTGGCAGGATAGAGGGATGATAGTTGCTATGACCGGTGACGGAGTTAATGATGCTCCATCTATTAAGACTGCTGATATTGGTATAGGCATGGGTATAACAGGTACAGATGTTACTAAGAATGTAGCTGAAATGGTACTGGCAGATGATAACTTTGCAACTATTGTTAATGCTGTTAAGGAAGGTCGTCGTATCTATGACAACATCCGTAAAGCAATCCAGTTCCTCCTATCATCTAACCTGTCTGAGGTACTAGCTATATTTGCAGCTACCTTATTTGGTTTTACTATCTTAAAGCCAGTACACTTACTATGGATTAACCTTGTAACCGACTCTATACCTGCTGTTGCTCTTGGTATGGAGGCTGAAGAAGCTAACACTATGAAAAATCCTCCAAGGGATCCTAAGGAAGGAATATTTGCTAGAGGCTTAGGCTTTGACGTTATATGGCAAGGTACTATGGTTGCAGCCCTGACAGTAATATCCTACTTTATTGGCCACTATATAGAGTCAGGTCTATGGGAAGTTGCAGAAAGCCCAGATGGTATGACTATGGCATTTTTAACACTTTCAATGTCGGAAATGTTCCATTCCCTTAATATGAGAAGTAGAAGACATTCAACATTTGCAATGAAGAGTAAGAACAACTTCCTATTTGGAGCTGTTATTGCATCCTTCATATTGACCACAGTGATTATATTTGTTCCACCAATTGCTAATGCATTTAGCTTTGAGCATATTTCAATATATGAATATGCTATATCCATGGGACTTGGTTTTTCAGTTATTCCTATTGTTGAAATCGTTAAGTTCTTCCAGAGAAAATATGATAGAAGCAAGGGTATAGTAGAGTAAAGTAATAATAGAATCATAGAAGTCTAGAATAAAAATTGAATTAGCAGGTCATTTACCTGAAAAGAATAAAGGCCCTGAAGATTAATAGCTATATAGTTATTATCCTCAGGGCTTTTAAAGTCTGCTCTCTACTGTTAGTAAATGAATAATTTAAATATAACATAATACAAAAGTGTCATGGATTTACCCATTGAGTATAACACTAGGAAATGATATATATGGAGTAGCTCAATGAATTACTATAATGAAGGAGATGAAACATGAAAATAAGAAATCCAATTTTAAGAGGTTTCCATCCAGATCCATCTATTATACGGGTTGGAGATGATTATTATATAGCAACATCGACATTTGAATGGTGGCCTGGGGTAAGGCTTCATCATTCTAAAGATTTGGTTAATTGGGAATTAATAAGTTACCCCTTAGATAGAGTATCACAGCTTGACCTTAAAGGGGTAGGACCTAGCCAGGGTATATGGGCTCCTTGTCTTACCTATCACCAGGGAACTTTCTTTCTAGTATATACAGTTGTGTCTACATTCTATTGTAATATGCATGATACTAACAATTATATGGTGACCGCAACAGATATACATGGACCCTGGTCGGAGCCAATTACTCTAAGTAATTTTGGTTTTGACCCATCCCTATTTCACGATGATGATGGTAGGAAATACATGGTAAGTATGGTGACAGACCATAGAGTACCCCAGAAGTATTCAGGAAGATTACTTTTACAGGAATATGATCATAAGCTTAAGAAAATGGTCGGACCAATCAAGGATTTATATGCAGCAGATAAGATCTATCTAGAAGGTGCCCATATATACAAAAGAAATGAATGGTATTACCTGTTTGCTGCTGATTCGGGAACAGCTGAGAATCATGGTCAAAGTATTCTAAGGTCAAGAAACATCTGGGGAGAGTATGAGATGTATAAGGCNGATTTCATGGAGAGAAAAGATGATAATGAAGCCTATTCAATTATGACCAGTAGACATAAGCCAGACATTCTTCTTCAAAAAAGTGGACATGCTGACTTAGTGGAGACGCAAAATGGTGACTGGTATATGGTTCATCTATGTGGAAGAGTTCTTAAGTATAATGAGAAGGCTAAAGATAGTGAGGTTGCAAAGGAAAGAAGATATCAGCTAGGTAGAGAAACCGCTATACAGAAGGTGGTCTGGACCGATGATGGCTGGTTAGAGCTGGCACAAGGAGGTACAACACCTCTTGAAGAAGTAGAGATGCCTGACCTACCACTATACCCAACAGCACCACCCCTTGTAAGGGATGATTTTGATAGTGATACTTTAAATCTTGAGTATCAGTCCTTGAGGATTCCTATGGATGAAAGCTATCTATCTTTAAGTGCAAGACCAGGTTATTTAAGATTATACGGTCGTTCAGGCTTATCATCTAGACTTTCACAAACCTTGATAGCAAGAAGATGGACAGAGTTTAAGTTTACAGCAACTACAATTCTTGATTATAGTCCTGAGGTATTTAAACAGTTGGCAGGATTAATATTTATCTATGATACAGAGAACTACCTATATCTTCATGTAACCCATGATGAGGATCTTGGTAAATGTATAAGCATAATTAGATCAATTAATGGAACCTGGGATTACCCAGAGAAGTTTATTCCATTAGAAACCGATAAAGAAGTTATACTCCAAGGTAAGGTAGATTATGGACTTATTCAATTCTATTATGGTTATGGGGAAGATAAGCTACAAGCAATTGGACCGGAGATGGATTGCAGCTTTATAAGTGATGAAGCATGTAAAGAAGGATGGTTTACAGGTGCAATGGTTGGCCTATGCAGTCAGGACATGACTGGGGATAGAAAGCCTGCTGATTTTGACTGGTTTGAATATAAGGTGGATTAGGAGTCAGGATTAGTATTAGCCGTACGATATTCACTTGGTTGTATGCCAGTATGTGACTTAAATATGCGACTAAAATAATAGTTATCATTATAGCCCACTAATTCTGCAATCATCTGAATTTCAAGCTCAGGCTGGTTAACAAGTAGACGCTTAGCCTCGTTTAATCTTAGCCTTGTTAAATACTTAGAAGGGGTACTGCCAGTGAATTTTTTAAATATCTTACCAAGATATTCAATAGTAAAACCAAAATGATCGGCCATCTCATTTAATGAGATTTCCTTGTTGAAGTTCTCACAAAGATATTGCTCCATTAATTCGCAGATGGTCTCTTGGTTTAGAGGATTGGCCTCAGATGATATTGCTGTAAGCTCCTGATGCTCTGAATCCATTGATATTAATAGCTTTTGCAGTGCAGTATTTAAAGCCTCAGATGTAATAGGCTTGAGCAAGTAATCCTTTACACCATACTTTAGTGCTGACTGGGCGTATTTAAAGTCACTATAACCTGTTAATACTATAGTTTTAATTGTAGGATGGCACTTATTGATATACTTGGCTAATTCAATTCCATTATATTGGGGCATTCGAATATCAGTAATAACAAGATTGGGGCACACACGATCAATCAACAGCTGTGCATCCATACCATTGGTAGCGGTACCAGCCAATACAAGAGGAAGTGAAAGGGCTTCAATCTTCTTAATAGTGTTATTAAGTATTAAGCTTTCATCCTCTACTATGACATATTTATAACTTGGGGTTGTGCTCATAATATTCCTCCTTCGACTTATATATGGGTCCTCCAAGGGTAAAGATAGTTCTTTGTGGCAGAGTATTTTCTATTTCGAATATACTCTGCTGTCCATAGAGTAGTTTTAATCTTAGGTAGACATTCTTAAGCCCCATGCCACCTATTTTAAGGGATTTTGACTCTTCGTTAATATCAATATTTTTAAAGGTATTCATCAAATATTCTTTTCTTTCATTAGATAAGCATCCACCATTATCTTGAATTGCTACTGTCCAGTTATTATTAATTAATCTGACTTTAATACTTAGTTTCCATGGTGGCATCTTATCAAATGCGTATTTAAAAGCATTTTCTACAATTGGTAGTAGAATTAGCTTAGGAATAAGAATATCATCTGCAACTTCTTCTACATCGATAGAATACTCAAAAGAGTCCTTATAGCGCATCTCCATGCATTTGATATATTGCTCAGTAGAGAATATTTCCTCACTTAAGGGTACTATCATATCTTCAGAAGAGGATATATATCGAAAATAATCACAAAGTGCTTGGCAGAGGGTGACGATATCTTCATTCATATCCTCCTCAGCCATTACGCTTATATTGGTCAGACAGTTATAGAGAAAATGAGGATTAATAAGGGATTGAGTCGCCTGTAATTTAGCTCTAGTCTCTTCGGAACGAGAGAGAAGAACATCTTGGGTGGTTGAACGAAGCTTCCCATACATCTCCCTTATTGACTCACATAATTGTGAGATCTCTTTAATATTACTATCTGCTGAAGTAAGGATTTTCTTGTTCTCATCTAATACACGGTTTATTGTAATTTTCTTGGTTGCACTGGTCAATTTACGAAGAGGTCTAGTTAACCTACTGGATATAAAGAAACAGATAGCCAAGGTTAGTAAAATGGACAGAATAAGAATATATGTAAAGGATTCCTTGAAGGAATTAATTGAATAATAAATTGAATCCTTTGGTTCCGATGTGATAACTGTCCAATCATAGTCATTAATGTATTTATAGTTAACAAGATGTTCTTCATTATTTTCATCAGTGTATGATATCATTTCTTCAGTAGATGGGCCTGTCGCATCCTTTTCTATTAAAGAAAGATAATCATTATTCACATCCCTATAATAAGGATACAAAAGCTCCCCTCTATCATTATATACATAGATAGAGACGTAAGGGTTGTTTTTCTTTAATTCTGGGATAAGATTAAAAATCTGGTTACAATCTTGAATTACTTCTATAATCCCCTGTGGCTCATGGGCTTCATTAAAAAAAAGTCTAGTTAATGATATGTATTTTCTACTTACTTGATTCTCACCTTGTCCAGGTAAGTCAAGAAATACCTGAGGGGAAGATATGTATTTATGGCCATTCAGGTCCATAGTTGGTTTATACCATGTCATGGTATCAAAACTTGTATTAGTGACCCTCTGAAAATAACCAGAGCCTACACAGTCACCACCCATGCTGTAGAGATTAACCTGAGGCACAGAGTGAAAGGGGCCGATAATTGCAGTGATAATATCATATATAGCTATAATCCTATCCCTTGAATCTAATATATTATCTAATGATACTTGGGAATAGCGATATGTATTAGAAAATTCTATAAAGTTGCTTTTTATTGCATTAGAATATAGGATGTTCATGGAAACAGTAGACATCTTGTTTAATTCTGTACTAACGGAGCTTCCAATTGAAGCACACAGATCCTCGGACTTTCGTCTAGCATCATTATAAAGCATATTCTTATTATAATGGTAGAAATATGAGAAAAAAGTAGTAAGTAGAATCATAATGAAAAGCCCATAAACAATAAAAAGATACATATTCTGCGAATAATTTTTTCTTCTTTTGCTCAAATCTCCACCTCACAATTTCTTAAGTATATCAAAACTTATAGATTAGGAACCCAAAAATCCATGACCTTTATTCAAGCAAGCTTGATAAAGGCCCTGTATTTATTGGACTAATCTGTTTATTCGTGGATATTATACATTGTAGTTCAAAAAAGTGCAAATGATAGTTTGGTTTTGTCTATTATAGCTAGAAGGTTACTATGATAGAATTTGAGATGGAGATATAGAATGTGAATTTTAAAAATTTTAGGAGGAGAATGTGAATATGAAGAAATATTCTAAAAAGATTTTTGTATTAGTAATGTCGTTGGTTGTTTTTTTATTAGCATTTACTGCATGTAAAAAGGATAATGAAACTTCAACTGATAGTGGAGGAGAGAAGAAGAACGTAACAATAACATTCGGTTCCCACCAATCAGGACTACCTACATCAGGAGTAGTTCAAGAGCTGGCTAAGGAATTCGAAGCAGAGACAGGAATTAAGATTGATTTTCAGATATCACCTGATGCTCAATGGAGAGATCTAATCAAGGTTAAGTTAGATGCAGGTGAGGCTCCAGATATCTTCTGTGCAGATACACCTATTAATCTAGCATCCAGCATGAAGTTTGATGAATACTGCGTTCCTCTTAACGATCAGGAATGGGTATCAAGAATGGATGAGAATGTACTTCCTGCAATATCAATCGATGAAAAGGTATATGCGATAACATTTCCAGGAAAGAAGATGTATTTCTACGTATATAATAAAGAGATTTTTGAAAATCTTAATTTAGAGATACCTACTAACTATGAAGAATTTAAAAATGTATGTCAAACAATATTAGATGCTGGAACAACACCAGTATATGAAGCAACGACTAATGGATGGCATCAGGTTCTTCCATTGTTTGAGTCTGGTGGTTTATATCAGCAGAACCATCAGGATTTATATAAGAAGTTGAATGCTAATGAAATGGATCTAGATGATATACCTGAGCTATTAACTATAATCCAGCAGCTTAAGGAATGTGCTGAATTAGGATACTTCGGTAATGACTATCTAAGCAACTCTGTTGAAAATGCTAAGGAAGCAATAGCAACAGAAAAGGCTGCTATGTTTATAGCAGAATCTGCTTGGAGAAATGAAATATTAGCAGACTATCCAGATTTCGATATTAACAAGTTGGGAATCTTTGTTATGCCATGGGGTGATAATCAACATATAGGAGTAAACCCAGCTAGTAATGCTTACTTTATCAATAAAGAAAGTAAAAATGCTGATGAAGCTCTTAAGTTTTTTGAATTTCTTGCTCGTCCTGAAAACCTACAAAAACGTCTAGATGGTCAACCGGGATTATCAGAGGTTTGTTGGCCTGAAATTTCAGGAAGATATTCAGAAGAGGACCAGGCATATATTGATGCTCATGAGAAAGGGCTAGTAGTTCAAGTAGCTGTTAATTACATAGATAGTCAATGGATGGATGTTGGTAAGGATTTAGAGTCCATGTATACTGATGCTTTAACACCAGAAGGTGTCTTAGAAACTATAATGAACCGTAGAGATGACCAGGCTTTGCTACAGAAAGATCCTGCGTGGGATAATTAAATATGAATAGAAACAAACTATATCCATGGTATTTTACTTTGGGAGCATTAATTTTATTCTTTCTATTATGCTTTCTACCGGGGATGATTGGTATTATTTACTCATTTACAGATTGGAATAACTTCACGTCAGAGGTTAACTTTGTTGGATTAAGAAACTACATAGCAATATTTGATGGTAATTCTGAGTATATCAAATATATAGGTAATACAATAGTCTTTACTATTGTGACAACAATTATGAAGACAGTGATTGGTATGGCACTAGCTTTACTCTTAACTAGTAAACTAGTTAAGTTTAAAACCTTTCACAGGATGGTGATATTTTCTCCGCAGGTTATGTCATATCTAGTTGTAGGACTTGTATTTAAAAGTATGCTCCATCCAACAACAGGCTTCCTCAATAACTTCTTACGTTCAATTGGACTAGAAACACTAGCCTTAAGCTGGCTTACAGATCTAAAGCTAGTATTTCCTTCAGTCATGACAGTAGACACCTGGAAGGGCATGGGATATATAATGGTAGTAATCATAGCAGGACTTCTATCAATCTCTTCAGATTATTATGAAGCTGCCAGTATAGATGGAGCATCCTTTTGGCAGCAGCTAAGATGTATAACATTACCATTACTAAAACCAATAATTATTAATGTAACAGTACTTAATGTTACTTATGGACTAAGAGTTTTTGATATGATTTATTCATTGACCAATGGTGGACCTGGAAATGCGACTGGTGTTATCAATACAGCGGTATATAAGGAGTTCTCTAAAGGTAATTTAGCAATGGGAACAACCCTATCCAGTGTGTTGTTTGTAATTGTATTAACCCTTCTTTATTTCATCATAAAATCTATGGAGAATAAGGAGGTGGATATGTAATGGAAAATTACAAAAAGTTAATCAAAGGATTAGTAGGCAATCTACTTGCCATATTAACTAGCCTTATTGTTATGCTTCCCTTGGTTGTTCTATTTATTAATTCATTTAAAACCTCTGGAGAGGCTAACAAAATGTCCCTTGCACTTCCAGAAAAATGGATGTTTGAAAACTACGCAGTAGTAATAGAACAGGGAAAGCTAGTATCCTCATTTTTTAATGGATTGATATATGCGACCTTTAGTGTAATAATCATCATTATATTAGTTTCGGCTGCATCATTTGTTATTTCTAGAAACTTTAAAGGGATTAACAAGTTTGTATACTATTTTATTATAGCTGGAATAGCAATGCCCATTAATAATGTTGCCTTGATGAAGGTAATGCAAGCCCTTAATCTAGTTAATACAAGGCATGGAATAATATTGCTATATGCTGCCATTAACATACCTCTAAGCTTGTTCTTGTGTTATGGGTTTATAGGTACAATTCCTAGAGAAATTGATGAGGCAGCAGTTATTGATGGTTGTACACCAATAAAATTATTTATAGGGATAATAGTTCCCTTATTAAAACCAATAATATCAACCCTATTTGTATTAAATTTTATGGCAGTGTGGAATGACTTTACAATGCCCTTGTATTATCTGAACAATTCAAAACAATGGCCAATGACTTTGGCTGTATATAACTTTTTTGGTGCCTTCGAGAACTCATGGAACCTAGTAAGTGCTGATATAATCCTCACATTACTACCAGTATTATTGATATTTGTTATAGGACAAAAATATATCGTAGGAGGAGTATCAGCTGGGGCAGTAAAAGGCTAAAAGGAGAAGTGCTCTCTGTCAAGATGACAGAGAGCACTTCTTTATACAACTGGTAATCTATCAAATCCCTTCTGTAAATCCTCATCACTTGGAATATAATCTGTCATAGTACCTTCATGGTAGGAGTTATAGGCAGTCATGTCAAAATATCCGGTTCCAGTTAAGCCGAAGAGTATGGTCTTAGCCTCACCACTTTCTTTGCACTTAAGGGCTTCATCAATTGCACCCTTTATTGCATGGGAGGATTCTGGAGCAGGGAGGATTGATTCCTGCTTAGCAAAAAATACTGCAGCTTCAAAAACCTTGGTCTGCTCTACTGAAACAGCCTCCATAAAGCCGTCGTGATAAAGCTTTGATAGGATTGGGCTCATTCCGTGATATCTTAGTCCCCCTGCATGATTGGCTGATGGCATGAAGTCACTTCCTAAGGTGTACATCTTAGCAAGAGGAGTTACCTTACCTGTATCGCAGAAGTCATAAGCGTAGCGACCCCTTGTTAAGGAAGGGCAAGAAGCTGGTTCCACAGCGATAAATCTAGGAGAAGCCTTTCCTAGTAGTTTATCCTGCATAAACGGAGCAATAAGCCCACCAAGGTTAGAGCCTCCTCCGGCGCAACCTATTACTATATCAGGGTATTCGTCAAGTAATTCCATAGCTTGCTTTGATTCTAAGCCGATGATTGACTGATGAAGAACTACTTGATTAAGAACCGAACCAAGAACATAGCGACATCCTTCTGTTGAAACTGCTTTTTCAACAGCCTCAGATATAGCACAGCCCAGACTACCTCCAGTATCAGGATTATCTCCTAGAATTTTGCGACCAACATTAGTAGTCAAACTAGGACTAGGAATAATATCTCCATCAAATGTTTGTATAACTGATTTGCGAAAAGGTTTCTGTTCATAGGAGCACTTAACCATGTAGACTGTTAGGGGAATGTTGAAATAGGAGCAGGCCTGAGCCAGGGCTGTTCCCCATTGTCCCGCACCAGTTTCAGTAGTAAGACTTGTAAGACCTTGCTCCTTAGCATAATAAGCCTGTGCCACGGCTGAATTAAGCTTATGGCTTCCAGAGGTATTGTTACCCTCGAACTTGTAATAAATCTTAGCAGGGGTATCCAATGCCTTTTCTAGGTTATAGGCTCTAATAAGTGGAGAAGGGCGGTAGATCTTATAAAATTCCTGTATTTCTTCTGGAATGTCAAAATACCTAGTGTCGTTATCTAACTCTTGATGGGTAAGCTCTTTGCAGAATACGGGATAAAGATCCTCCGCTTTACAGGGCTTTAGTGTCCCGGGATTAAGTAATGGATCAGGTTTCTCCTTCATATCTGCTCTTAGATTGTACCATTGCTTTGGCATCTGCTCCTCGGTCAGGTAAAACCTGTGTGGAATTTTCTTTGACATAATAGTTCTCCTTTCGATAGAAACAATAGTTTATTAATCGATGAAGCAATGTTAGTCACCTGGAGTCTAGTACAAGAGAATTAAAAAAGACTTCTGTCACAGTATTTCTACTGGGACAAAAGTCTTGATAACTTCTGCGGTACCACCCGGTTTGGTGCAATGCACCCTCTTGTTTCATATACTAACATATATGCTCCCTTGATAACGGATGGAGTTTCCCGTTAGGCATTACTCAGCAGATATGTCTGCCTTTCTTCCTACCCTCGCAAGTCCATTCACCATGATACCCATTGCTGCAATCCCACCACCTGCAACTCTCTGTAAATAAATATTCAAGGCTACTATTCTTGCTCATCGGTTTATCGATTTAGATTAATATAATTTAAAACTTCACTCTTGTCAAGTACTAAATTAAAATTATTTTTAGTAATAAATATAAATTTATTTATTTTTTGTTTTTATTAGATGGAAGAACCTGAACAAATCGTTTTG
>JGI24710J26742_10002438_pt1 | contig 16433 bp, 19 predicted proteins | sample BioPla2DNA2_FD_26742 | JGI IMG/M metagenome (IMG submission 26742) | reverse complement strand
GATGGTTCTTTGCAAGTAAGAATCCCATTCCCTAAAGGAATGGCTAAAGATACTTACATCAAAGCATTTTTCAAGGATGAAAAAGCGCAGACCGGAAATCAGCTTCGCTTGAAATTAAANTCGAACTACAAAATCAATTAGGAGGTTTNAATATGGGAATGAAAACTACTTTTATATGCCCGTATTGCTTTGAAAAGCATAAATTGTCTGAAGTTCAATTCAGATGTACCAATAAGCGTTGTAAAGATTTTGATGACGTAGAAATGACCAAATATGAAAACGGTAATCTTAAAATGCCCAAACAAGGCAAAAAGACTTTTACCGTTCCTTCAAAAAATGCGTTTGCTGTCCCTCAATCAGCCAAGTGTCCTGAATGTGGCAACACTACATATAAACACGTATGCCCTTCTTGCCATAATGAATTACCTGAAAGCACGCTAACCGGAAAGGATATGATTATTTCCGTTGTTGGTTCTCGTGCTACGGGAAAGAGTCACTTTGTAGGTGTTATCATCAAAGAATTAAGAGACAGAATCTCGGTTAGCTTTGGTGGTTCGCTTGAAGGCTTTGCTGATAGTTACCAGAGATGGCAAACAAACTTTGGTAATAGCCTTTATGACAATAATATGAAACTCGAACTCACTCAGAGTAGTGTCCAAAACGTTGATAACGGCGCATATCGCCCGTTGATCTTCAAACTCAAATTAAAGCATAAAGCTTTGTTCAAAGAGTCCATTAAAAGTTTCACTTTTGTATTCTTTGATACAGCGGGCGAAGATTTGAACGATGAAGATACAATGAGCACGGTCAACAAGTATATTTGTAAGTCTGCAGGTATAGTTTTCTTGCTTGATCCTATGCAGATCCCCGCTGTTGCTAATCAGTTGGATGAGTCCACAGTTAAACGTGCGGCGGCAATCGACTATCGTTCTGCCGCAAAAGCAGACGATATTATGACACGTGTTTCTAACTTGATTAGAAATGACAGAAAAATGTCCGATACCACCAAAATCGACATTCCTGTTGCAGCAGTATTTTCTAAGTTTGATGCTATTGAGCCTATTGTGCCTTCCGATTGTACTGTACTCAATCCAAGTCCGCACTGTAGTGAAAAGCATTTTGATATGTCTGACTGGCATAATGTTAATTCCGAAATACTTGCGTTACTTCACGAGTGGGATGCTGATGCGTTTATTTCTCAGTTAGAAACAAACTATAGTAATTTCTCTTATTTTGCAGCTTCTGCATTGGGATTAAATAANAATCCNGATCAGTCCGGCAAAATTGAAAGACCTCGCCCTCATAGAATCGAAGATCCGTTCCTTTGGATACTCAAAGAAAACGGCGTTATTAAGGGCAAGTAATTATCCAAAATGGAACTCACACACAAGTATGTCAAGGAAAGGATGTTGATAATATGAAACAGTATAAAGCAGTAGCAGGACCTAAGAATATTAATGTTGGCAAAGGCGACACTCAGTCCGCTTTTAACACTTTTGCAGAAATTATCAATCGTGAAGCAGCAGGTGGTTGGGAATATCATTCTATGGAAACCATCACAGTAACCGAAAAACCTGGCTGTATGCAGCAGCCTATCCCGATGAACTATTATATGTTGATTTTCGTAAAGGATATGTAATTTACTATTTGACGGAGCTTGTGTGTGAGATTTCATATATTTTGGAGGAAGCGTTTTGAAAGAGATTATTTTTACTGAAGAACAACTTCAAAATCTCGATGAGATTGGTAAAGACTTGTTCAATGATGAACAAGATCCCCGAAGTTCAGCTTATAAAAGGAAACTTATAAGACCTAAAATAAGCTTGATAAAGACACTTTTGTTATACATATTGCTGCCTGCGATAGCACTTACTGCAATTTTGATATTACTAAACTACATTGGTTTATCCGAAACCAACATCATAATAATAACGGCGGCAATATTAATGGCGTACATTCTTTTAACCACAAAGCGAATGTTTATTTGTGCAATAAAACTTTATCAAAAGTATGCGCCAAACTCACTACGAAATAAGTGTCGTTTTGAGCCTTCTTGTTCCGAGTATATGATTCTTGCAATCGAAAAATATGGTTTGATTAAAGGGTTGCAAAAAGGAATATGTCGCTTAAAACGATGTAACATAGACGGTGGAGGCTATGACTTCCCATAAAAATTTTTGAAAGAGGTGCAAACGATGAGTCTACATCAAATAATTTACACATCTTGTATGCGTGGTATTAATGGAGTTAATGATGGTCAGCAAGTCTTTTCGTATGATGCTTCATTTAAGGATGCAAACAATGACGAAGTAAAAAGTTTGTTTTCCTATCAGCCGCCGGCTCTTGAACCCGGTGTAATTATGACAGAAGAAATTGCGCTTACATTACCGAAATCTTTTACCTATAGGAAACTGGATAATGGTGCTTGTGCATTAGCGTTAAACACCTATCTTGGTAGAGATTATATGGGTAGTGCTGGGCGCTTTGGTAATCACTTGAGTCACGTTGTGCTCGCTGATGAAAGTGATATGCAGAACTATCCGTGTGAATTTTACGGCAGTAGCCTTTTAAGGGATCATATGGAGTTTGAGGAAGTCAATAATCCTAACAGACCTGATTTCCTTCCTGAACCTATTCTCGAAAGAGGGTTCGCCGTAGATATTGATGCAGTCATTGACTTTCTTAGTGTTGATGACCGTATTGAGATCTTCAAGAATATGCTACACGCAGTTCTTGCTTTTGAAAGTGAAAGAAAAAGAGTAGTTATATGTGATGAGCCTGAGAACATCATTATGTGGATTGCTGCTATTGAATATGCTTTACCGCTAAAGATAGCACTTGGTATCAATTTTTCTACTTATGATTTTGATCCTTCACTTTCTGCTTCACAAATTTGTGGAGTAATACCCAAAGGTTCTCGTTATACAGCCGAAAGTCAAAGATTGCATTTTGTTTTCGACCTCTATCAAAATAACTGTGCTGAATTTGAGAAAGATGAGCATTACTTTGATTTTATTGATACCTCTATGTCTTTCTCTTATGATAGTTTGCAGGATTTTCATCGCTTTATTACTGATGGATATTCTTACAACAAAGCAGATGAGAAAATGTATGCTGCGTATAGGTTGTATTCTCTTATGTCCGATGGCATTGTTGGGTTAAATGAAGCGGAAATTAAAACTGCACTGGACTTTGCAGATGAATATGCAAATGCTTCTGAGCAATTGAGAATACTACAAGCACTGTTTGAACAAAAGGACTATTTATTACGAGCTGACATAAGTGCGTTCCTTTGTGTAATGCGTTATGCAGTTTCAAAGTATGAGATTCTTACCGAAGAATATCGTGCCGTCATTAAGAGTTTGATGGTTGATAGAGTGCTGTATGAATTCCTCAACAATACAAGCGGAGAAAGCTCTTTCGTTACTTTCTATGATGAAGTGGACTCCGTATGTAGATTGAGTGGTTTTAGTGTGGCTACGGAACTGATGAGAAAGAGCAACCGTGAAAAACTATTTGCGGTTATGCAAAATGATATTTCCAATTGGAAAATTGCTTTTATCGTGAAGGTCGTTTCCACATTTGTTAAAGATCAAAGGGTATCTGTAAATGATCTATTGGTAGACGCACCATTAGGACAGACCTACTATGGCTTAGTGAAAGCTGTGTATTCTAAAAATTCGCAAAATGGTTTCTTCCTTGTCACTCGAATACTTGATGAATTTGCATCTGATTGTGATTATTTAGTTAATATGGCTTTGAACATTGAAGGTATGCTTTTGGATTTGCCTAATGGCAATCAAGAAGTAGCTTCTATGTGGAAGTATTTTGGTCAGTCTATGGTCAAATATCAGCAATCGAATTTTAGCAAGGCTTACTCAGTGTTAGGTAGTTATCAGAGATATGAGCAAATTTATATGCTCTATTCCCTTGCAATGTCTAATGCTATAGGGTTGGCTGAAAGTCAGCGTATCTTCAGCGACCATTATAAGTCGTTTGTTACTCGTGATAGAGATTATGCACATCAATACGGCGATCAGATACTTAACGATTATTATCGTCGATTGGAGAACTCTGATAGTGAATCGGCTTATGAAGCAAAGGTAGAACTGTTTAATATTGTTTCGACGTCAAAAATGGATGTGCCATTTGCTGAAAGTTTAGTTAAAGATATAGTGAAGATAATTCCGTTTGAAAGTCCTTCTAAGGAAAACGCCAAACTTATTCAGGGTGCCTTTGAGTATCTTTACAATAATCTTCGCAGACCGGTATCAGGGAAACTGCTACTTTTAGTCATTGCTTTGGTGCTTGAAAAATGCAGAAAGACAAGTCAACTTCACGATGCTTTTGAAAGCCTTGAACGTCTTACCGCAAATGCAAAAGCAGATATGTCGAGAGTTACCGAACGTTCCGCTGAAAGGTATTTTGACTGGATTTTGCCCGAAGTTTGCGAACTCTGCGAAAGAACAAGCGATATTGAAAGTCTTTATAACCTTTTTGAAATGCCGAGTGATGTCGCTTCTCTGTTCTTTACTTCTTGTGCGAAGATTTACCTGAAGCAAAGTAAAGGCGACAAAGATTATGGCATTTTCTGTGAATTCTTAGGACTCGTTTTCACGAAAGGAAATTCTCAGATACGTGATGACATAGGAAAAGTTCTTTGTAAGCTTAGTAAACAAAAACTTTCTGATTTGGATGAAGCAGTAAAGGATATTTATCACGGAGATAGAACAGATCTCCGTCATTGGGATGAAATTAAAGATGTAGCCGAATCAACAAGCCCCTTCTTAAATAACCTTTCTAACTTGTTCAAGAGAAAGAAAGACTAAGGAGGAGCTTGTATGGCGTGGGAATTAAGTAGTGACCTACAAAAACAAGTAAAGGACGATCAAGAATATAGCGAAAGCGAACTGTTTGAGTCGGAGAAATCCGATTCAAACAGTGAAACAGAAGATGTTGAAAACGTCGAGGGGATGGATGGTCCCGAACGTCAGCGCACGGTTGATGACGATGAAAACATTAGATAACAAATAAGGAGAATTAATTATGGGTAAGTCCTGGGAATTGACAGAAGATCAAAAGAAAGAAATCCAAGAGCAACAAGCCGAAATCGGCGCTCAATATGATCCCGAAACGGGACGCAAAAAGGGCGAAACCGAAAATACCGGAGATAATGAAGATGTTGAAGGTATGGAAGATGTAGAAGCATCTCGTAATGGACGTGAACGTATCGACGATGATGATAACATCAGATAAATAAAGAAGAAAGGAGAGGTATTATGAGCTACGAACAAAAATCCGGTGAATTGATGGTTAGAGCCACCGAAATTATGAATAGTGGTATGGAGTTGGTCGATTTGTTCGTCAACAAAAACTATTTAATCGACCTCGATAAATGTCAGCCAGTGGCTTTGGATGCAAGTCAAAAATCGTTTTCATATATGTCGCTGTATGAAATCAGCAAAATAGTATATGACCGAGATGAAAACATCAACGATAAACTGGTGAGTGTATATAGCGCCCTCTCCAATTTTGGCAGTACCGCTTTGTTGGTTCTGTTTAGTGATTCCGATGGAGTTAAATTCTACCTTGGCACAAGAGATACTAATCAACCTAATGTTGCCAAGGAGATCCTTCAAAAAAGTTTGCGAGGTAATTTCCCCGGAATAGAGATTAAGGAGCAAGCATCAAGTCAAGTGGCTCGTTTACTTGAAGGACACATACCTGATGTGTATTCAAATATGGCTGTTTCCTCTGTTTCTATTGTTCCGAGTCCGAGAGATGAAGATAAAGAGCATTTTATTCAAGGCTTGGAAAAATTCATCGATTCAATGTCGGGAGAAAAATATACTGCTGTGTTTGTATCTTCTCCATTGAGTAAAACCGACCTTGAAGCAAAAAAGAGAGGATATGAAGATTTGTATTCTGCTCTTTCACAGTGTGCTCAGGTAAATCTCACTTATAGTGAAAATGATAGTGAAGCAATCGCAAAAGGAATTAGCGATAGTTTTTCAACTGCAATTAATGAAGGTATTAGCGATACTACTGGAACTAATTATGGAACAAGCACTTCCAAATCTCGTTCACATAATCACGGTAGTAGTTTCGGTATGTTTGGTGTCGGTCATAACTCCGGAAGTGGTAGAGCAAAGACATCGACCACTTCGAGTGGAACGTCTACCGGTCATACTGATACTCGTTCGGAAACAGAAACCACAGGAAAAACTACATCAGATACAACTACGACAACAACTGGCAGCACTTCGACAATAGCAGTTACAAAGCAAAATAAGACTGTCCAAGCTCTGCTTGGAAGAATTGACGAGCAACTTGAGAGAATTAAAAGTTGTGAATCTTACGGTTTATGGGATAGTGCGTGTTATTTTATAGCAGAGAATCCTGAAACTTCTTTAGTGGCAGCAAACACATTTAAGGCTATTGTTGCCGGCGAAAAAACATCAGTTGAGAACTCGTTTATCAATTTGTGGGACAACGAATACGAAAACTCTGAGAATAGTCTTATGGTTATGGATTACCTCAGATATGGTATGCATCCACGATTTAAGTATTTACCTGCCCCTCAAAGTGGTAATTACACCGAGCAGATTATTACTCCTGCAAGTTTGATTAGCGGTTTAGAGCTACCCGTTCTTATGGGCTTTCCACATAAGTCTGTAAGTGGCGTTACTTCTATATCTTCAGCAGAGTTTGGTCGAAATGTTTTTGCTAAAGGTATGACTAAGAGCTATAGGAATATCGATATTGGTGCGATTTTCCATATGGGAGAGGTGTTTAAGAGCAATCGTGTTAGGTTGGATCTTGAGAGCCTTTCGGCACACTGTTTTATCACGGGTTCTACTGGTTCAGGTAAATCTAACACAACATATAAGATTATTGATGAACTGACCTCAAGCAAAAATGATGTGAAGTTCTTGGTAATAGAACCTGCTAAGGGTGAATATAAAATTGCTTTTGGCGGTATGCCCGGCATTAACGTATTTACTACAAACCCCAAGTATTACAATATGCTAAGCATTAATCCTTTTGAATTTCACGAAGAAGTCCATGTGCTTGAGCATCTTGATCGTTTGATTGAGATATTCAGTGCGTGTTGGCCGCTTTATGCAGCAATGCCCGCTTTATTAAAGGCATCTTTTGAGCAGGCATACATAAATCACGGATGGGATTTGAACCACTCTGTATATGTGGATCGTGGTAACGGCAAATATCCTTCTTTCAGAGATGTAGTTGAAATTCTTCCTGTACTTCTCGATAAGTCGGAGTTTTCAGCACAAACAAAGGGTGACTATGTAGGTTCGCTTGTTACTCGTGTTGAATCTTTGACAAACGGTTTGTTGGGACAGATCTTTACGGGAAATGCAATCGAAGATGCTGTATTATTCGATGAAAATGCAATCATTGATTTAAGCAGAATTGGTTCGGCAGAAACCAAAGCTCTCTTAATGGGTGTTTTGGTGCTCAAGCTAAGTGAATACAGACAATCCACTGCCACCGGAACGAACTGTCCGGTAAAACATATTACGATTCTCGAAGAAGCACATAATCTTTTGAAACGAACTTCAACCGACCAAGGTCAGGAATCTTCCAACGTTCAGGGAAAGTCGGTAGAAATGATTAGTAACTCTATTGCAGAGATGCGTACTTACGGTGAAGGTTTTATCATTGTCGATCAATCTCCTACAGCCGTTGATATATCTGCTATCAAGAATACTAACACCAAAATTATTATGCGACTTCCTGAAGCAAATGACTGTGAAGCGGTTGGTCGTTCTATTGGTCTTAACGAGGATCAAATACTTGAATTGAGTAAGCTTGATAAAGGTGTTGCTGCGATTTATCAAAACAACTGGCTTGAAGCTGTGTTGACAAAAATAGATAAATGCAGTGACAGATACGAAATTAAGTCTGTCCCCGTTAATGATAGAAAAAATCAGGTTCGTCTTGTTGGCGATTTGCTTGCTGAGTTGGTTGCTCAGGACGAATCTAAAGACTTTAATATGTCTTGGTTTAATACAATATTCAACAGTTCTAAAGCTCCCGAATATCTAAAAACCAAGTATAAGAAACTTTTGTTAGACTATCAAAAGGTGTGGAAAACAAAAGAAAAAAATAAGGCGTTTTCAGCTCTTGTAGCTCAGTTGCTAAATTGTGAAGATATATTCAGGATGTTTGAGGACAAACTACCGCCTGTTGTTAAAAAGAAAACCGACATCAACAAGGAATACCGTCAGAAGTGTGACGAGTGGTGTGATCTTGTTTACGACAATCTTGATATTTATGCTGATTTTGTTGATAAGAAAACAAAAGACACGGCATTTATTAGCATATTGCTTCACAAGATAGCAACAGAAAAGAAAAATACACGATATAAGTTAGTTCTTTATTGTGTTGGGTAAGGAGGAAACATAATGGCAGAATTAAGCGAAACAACAGAAGTCAACGAAACACCTGAAGCGTCTGACGAAACTGAAGGTATGGATGCTGATTTTGAAGCTGAACTTGATGGAAAATGCGAGGAATACTCAAGTGGTGAACGCTCGCTTGAAGATATTCAAAGAGATAAAGAAGAATTAATGCAGATGCGAGAAGAATTGATGAAATATAAAGAAGCGCAAGAAGCAGATTCTTCCGATGCAGATGATGAAGATGAAGATCCTGAAAAGGTTCTTGTTTTAAGACGGCAAAGATAATGAGGTGAATTACAAACAATGAGCAGAATTGGTTACAATCAGCTCTCAGCAGCAGAGAAAAAAGCATATGAGCAATTTGAAAAAGCATTTAATAGTTGTGCTTCTTCTGTTGACAGTAACAGTATCGACCGAAATGTTGATGTAATGAAAGTTCTGCAAGTTGCTCTTGGCGATAATCCTCAAGTAATTTATTTCAACAAAACGCAGATCAGGCTTTCGGCATCGCTGTTTGGTGGAAAACAGATACACTTTAGTGGAGCAGTTCCTTCGTCGCAAGCAAGAACAATGCAGAAACAGTTGGAATTAGCATTGCTGAAAGCAATTGAAGATATTGAATTACTTAACCCAATGTCTAATTACGATAAGCTGATATGTATTTATGAGTATTTGCAAGATAATGTAACCTATGATTCTAAAGAGTTAGAAGCTTGCTGTCGATTAGGTCGTAGCGTTAATCCAATGTCACATAACGCTTATGGAGTATTGGTAAACAAGACTGGGGTTTGTGACGGTATATCGTCAGCATTTTCTTTGATAGCACAAAGAATGGGCTTTGAATGTTCGATGGTAAGTGGTAGAGCAACATTTAGAACACAAGGTTTTTCAGAACACGCTTGGAACATAATTAAAATAGCTGAAACCTATTACCATATTGATGCGACGTGGGATGTAAATCACAAAGAGCAGACTGGCGAGTATTCATATGAATATTTTTGTGTTAGTGACGATTCAATAAATCGTGACCACGATTGGGATATAAAGACAACTCCCGCCTGCTCTCGTGAAGATATTTCGTTTTATGTGAGAAATCGTTGCTTTGCAAATAATTTAACCCAGCTTGAAGAAATTTTTGCAAGATATGCAAAGAGCAAGCAAAAAGTGGTTCGTGCCAAAATAGCAGATGGTATTCCCATTCCTACACCTGAAGATCAATTTCTCGGACAAAAACTGGTTAATGTTGCTTCTTCTGTAGGACGATATGCAGCTATAAAATTTATTTGGAACAAAAACTCAAGATGCTTTTATGCAAAATTTGAGTCTTAGGAGTAGATGATGAAAAAGAAAAGAACTCAACCTGCTCATAAAAGTTACTTTTTCGAGCAAGGATATAAAGATATTGGATCAGCCATAAAGACTTCTTGGCTCAAAAATGCACAGACTGCAAAAGCTTATTATGATAAATACAATGAGAAGGGATTGATGTCATTAAAGGGCGTCTATAACCTTTTCTGTGCTTTATCAGTTGTATCGTTTGGAACGGTATTCTTCGCATTGATTAGTGCGGTAATGCTTGCTATCGTTTCAACCTTCTTCATTTTAGTTTACATAGGTTTTTCGGCAGCTTGGTTGTTTGACAGAGCTTACCTTACCAAAAAGAAGATTTTTACCGCTTGTAATGAGTGTAAATGTAAGTCTTTGATTCCTACTTATATTTGCCCCAAATGTGGTGCGCATCACACTAATCTAACCCCCGGTGCATATGGAATTCTTAAAAGAACTTGCGAGTGTGGGAAAAAACTTCCAACTACCTTCTTCAACGGCAGAAAGAGATTGCAAGCAATTTGTCCGAATTGCCTTTTGGAAGGTAAGACTACATACTTAAATGACCGTGAGAGCCGCCCCCTTTGTGTTCCGGTTGTAGGTGGACGTTCGGTTGGTAAAACAGCCTATATTACAGCGTTTTCTAAAAAATTCGTAGAGTTTGTCGCACCTCAGCATAACCTTGATATAGAGTTTTACAATGGGGCAAAAGAAGCTATCTATTCAGAAATAAAGGCTGATTTTGCTCACGGTAGTACAAGAATGACAGTAAGACCGCAAGATATTACCCAATCAAGCTCTATTTCTTTCAGTTTCTTTGTGAAGAATAAAGCTCTAAAACCTGAAAGATTGATGCACATATATGATATTGCTGGAGAAGTATTTACCGACAATAATGAAAATGAGGTTCAGCGACAATACGAATATTGTCAAGGTATTATCTTTATGATAGATCCGTTTGCAATTCCGACGGTTAGAGCAAGATACGAAAATTTACTCACTCCAGAAGATAAAGCTGGTATAGGCAAAGCAGATATTAACGGTATTATTAACGTGTTTATCAATAAACTGCGAGAGGTTACAGGACTTTCCGACAGAAAAATGTCTAAAGTTCCTATTGCAGTAGTTATTGGTAAAACGGACTCAGCTAACTTGTGTGACGAATTTTCAGACGAAAAGATCGAAGAAATTGAATATCTCAATGCAAAGACTGAACTTCAAAGAATTGATATTATAGACTATCTTTGCAGAAAATTCCTTAAAGAGAATGAGATGGAAAGTTTTGTGAACGCTATTGAGATGAAGTTCAAAAACAATAGGTTCTTTGCAGCAAGTGCTATAGGACATACACGAGATGCTGGAGCTTATAACCCGGTTGGTGTTTTAGAACCAATGGAGTGGATCTGCACAAAAGCGGATAAGAGATTGGCTTCGCTTTGGGTAAAGGAAAAATACTCAAAGAAACCGATTAAAAATATTATTGATAAGTTGGAGGGTTAAGTATGGAAGTAATTATTTATATTGCACTTTTCATTATAATCTCCGGACTTATTATGGTTGGCACTAATATCCTTTACGATCTTGCGGCAGCAGTTATTCCGATAGCTGCAGTCATTATGGTTGTTGTTGGCATTATAGTCGGGTTTGTTGTTGCAATTAAAAACACGTTCTCGGTGTATAAAAAAGTATATGTGAAGAAAGGAAAATAAAGATGGAAGCTTTTTTCAAAGAAATCGCAGACTACTTCCTTAACTTTATCTCTCAGTATTCATATTTCTTAAACGGGGATTATTACGGAGGTCTGTTTTCAAAATATTTTTCTGTTGGCGGCTTTATTATTGGCTTCATTTTTGTGTTGTTAGTTTACTTTTCGAGTGCTGAAGAACAAAAGAAAGCAGGCTTTTTCAAAGTGTTGCCAATCATTGCAGTTATTAACAGTTGCACAGTTCTTACTCAATTTATAAACACTACGTTTGGGCAGGGATTCCATTACAATGGAATTGAATCAATGATAAATGCGCCCGATAATATTATTTCAGGCTTCATTCTCACATTGGTTATTTCTTCTTGTTACAGACGGTTTGGTGGTCGTGCATTTTTGTTTGGTATTGCGACACACGCAGCAATGCCAATGTTGAACTTCTCTTATCTCGGTTATATGAACGATGGAGTGCCGATTTTACATATGATAGTTCGTGTCGCTTTAATAGGCTTTGTTTGCTTGATTATGAGTCACAGAAAACACTTCTTTACGAGTTGGATTTGGTACTTTGGTTTTCATATGTTGATAAGAGTTGCCGTATTCTTCCTGCCATTGCTAAGTAATAGCCTTGATGGATTTACAATTTATACGGTGGAATACACATTAAACGGAGCACTTGAGTATTTGTCACGCTTCACGATAGATGCTTTGATTTTCGCTGTTGTTCTTGTATTTGCAATTGTATTTGAAAAAGGTGTGCTAACAGTAAGACCGGCACGAAAAGCTGTATAAGGGTGGAATTGAATGATATATGCAATGGCAGATATACACGGTCAATATGACAAATATATCGCAATGTTACAAAAAATAAACTTTAGCGATAATGATGTTTTGTTTGTGTTGGGCGATGTGATTGACAGAGGTTCGCAAGGAATGGCAATTCTCAAAGATATGATGATGCGAACTAATGTGTATCCTATCTTAGGAAATCACGAATATATGGCTATAACTGCCATTCCTTGGTTAATGCAAGAGATTACGGAAGAAACCGTAGAAAAGATTGATCCTGAAATGATGCAAGGGTTAATAGAATGGATGAATGTTGGGGGTTCTTCATCTATCTCAGAGTTTCGAGGGTTATCACGAGATGAGCAGGAAGCGATTCTTGATTACTTGTCTGAATTTGAGCTATATGATGTTGTTGAAGCAGGTGGAAAAGAGTATGTACTTGTCCACGCAGGCTTGGACAACTTCGATGAAGAACGTTCTTTATCAAATTACGATTTGAGTGAATTGTTGTTTCATCGACCTGATTATGAAACAAGATATTACAAAAACAAATATTTAGTGACGGGGCATACTCCGACACGAGTGGCTTATGCAGCCGAGCAAGGTGTTCTTTTGGAAGAATTATCGTCTGAAGAATATCAAGATTTGATCTTCAAGAAGAACAATCATATTGCTATTGATTGTGGTTCAAGTTTTGGTGGAAAGCTCGGATGCATTTGCTTAGATACAATGGAAGAATATTATGTATGAGGTAGAGAAATGAAAACTATAGGCATTATATTTTGGTTTTTATTGGGAGGTGGAATAATATCACTTTTGTGGTTTATTGCCGCTCTGCTCTGCTTTATAACAATCATCGGTATTCCGCTTGGAATACAATGTTTGAAATTTGCGGGATTTGTATTGTATCCATTTGGTAAAAACATCGAATATAGCAGTAAAATAAGACACTTTCTTGTAAATATTCTTTGGATTATGCTATGTGGATGGGAAATAGCGCTTGTTTCATTTTGCATAGGGTTAATTTGGTGCATTACAATAATAGGAATACCGTTTGGGGTACAAAGTATAAAATTCGCCCAACTGGCGATTATGCCCTTTGGGGCTGAAGTTGTAAAAGCATAATGTGCTGAAAGGAGGTTCATTATGAGTGAATTTGGTAGTGATGTTTCCACTTCTGAAGTAAGTGGCGACAGCGGAACTACAAGTGATGTAAGTGAAGTAGAAACTGGAACAGAAGTAAGCGAAAGTGAAATGGATGAGGATTTATCCCACGAATTGGATGATTCTTATGACTCATATATGGAAGAAGGCGAAGGAAAATCATTTGAAAGTGACTTCGATGAAAACGAAGAAGTTGATGAAACTGAGCTTGATGAAACCGATGAGCCACCTGATGACCTTGAATCAGACCTTGACAGTAAATATGATTCGTATATAGAAGATAAGGATCTTTCTTCATATGAAAAAGGTAAAGCCACAGATGTTAACGCAGATGAACTTGATTACGAAGTGGATGACCACTATAATGAATATGTTGAGCACGGCGAACAGCAAGTAGATAATGCAGAAAGCACGCTGGAACAAATAAAGTGTCGTAATGAAAACTTAGAAGGACAAGAGCATCCGGAAACTGGAGTTCCGTTTGAAAGAAAACAAGTCGATGTAGACGGCAAACAATACGAGGTGGTTGTTCCTGAGTTTGAGAGTTCTTACGATGCTCAACTTCCTGAAAATATGTATGAGGCAACAGACCGAGAACAATTCAAGGAATGTAATTCGCAACTTAAAAACGAAGTTGCAACAAATAAGGATCTCCGAGAACAATTTGATGATGAGCAATTAGAGCAAATTGAGAATGGAGATACTCCTGACGGATATACTTGGCACCACGATGCCGAAGCCGGAAAGATGCAACTGGTCGATACTGAAACACATCAAAAAACTGGTCATGCTGGCGGTCGTTCCATTTGGGGCGGCGGTACAGAAAGCAGATAGGAGATTTGATTATGGAATGGAAATATGTAAAAGAACTTAAGTCGGTCAATTTGATTGATGATTATGAGTGCTTAGTAAAATATGTATTTTGTGATTCTTTTAGAAACTGTGTTATTGCCAATAACGGTGGTAGACCGAGTAAAAAGGCTTTTGATACAGACAAGGTTAAAGAGCGTGAATTGAAATCTTTTCTTTCCTTCAATAAAGAAGATCGAGAAACAGTATGGAAGATCTTTGATTGGAATAATGATGAATTGACAAATAAGTATGTTCCGTTTGCAATTGATAACTACGGAAATTTGATTTGTTTTGATGCAAACAACGATAAGATTGTTTTCGTTAATCACGAAGATATGTCAGTTGAGATTATTGCCGATAACTTTAATGACTTTATGAACGGATTGTATGAATGATAAGGAGGTAGTTCCTCGTGTTTGGTACACCAGAAAACAATAATACTGAATTGCGGAGCGATAGTACGAGCGGTGACGTTAGCGAAGTAGAAAGCGGTCTTGAATTTACTGAGAGCGAAATGGATGAAGATCTTGCAAAAGAGTTAGATAATAAGTATAATAAAGAAGTAGAGGTAGAAAAACAAAAAGAAAAGTTGCCTGCCTGCTTTGATGGTTTATCAGAAGAATCAAAAGCTAAACAGTATGAAGCTTTAGATAAAATGTCTGACGAGGAGAAAAAGGCATACTTTGATATTATTGAAAAAGAACCTGCAATAACAGCAGATGTCCAAGATGTTGCTAATAAGAATGGTGGAGAACTTCAGGGGTTAGAGTATAGAGTAAAAACGCCTTCTTCTACTTATGAAAAAATGCACGAGCGTGAAGAAGGAACAGATATTGGCGAAATGAAAGACGTCATTAGGTATACTGAAATATATCCACCTGATAAATTAGCGGAAGGAACAAATGCAAGTTTGCGAGATTTTGAATCAAGAGGATATACTGTAGATAAAGTTAAGAATACTTGGGATGATGAGAATACAGCATATCGTGGCATTAATGCTAATTTAACAAGTCCGGATGGGCAAAAATTTGAAGTTCAATTTCACACACAAGAGAGTTTTGACTTGAAGATTGGAGAGCTTCATTCGTTATATGAACAACGTAGAACAATGGCTGATGATGATCCAAGAGCTGCAGATCTTGATGATAGAATGTCTGAATTGTCCTCTCAACTTGAGCGACCGGACAATATAGATGAGGTGAAGAATCGATGAAATATTACAAATTAACTGATGAGCTTAACTTAAATGAAGTAGTAAAAGACGATAATGGTAAAAGATATACTTATCGTTTTGGTGCAGAAGAATGGGTGCGTAGTGGCATAATGGTACGCTATATGTGGCCTGACGATAGCAAATTCGACCAATACATTATTATATCAGAAGAAAAAGCATTAAGATTGCTTGATGAACAAAGAAGTAATTTAGACAAACTTCTTGAACTTGCCATCGAAGTCGCTACCCAAGCTCACAAAGGACAACTTGATAAAGGCGGAAATCCGTATATTTTACATCCTCAAGCGGTAGCTGCTGCTCTTGATAGCACCGAAAACAAAATTGTAGCGTATTTGCATGATGTTGTTGAGGATACTGAAATTACATTAGAAGATCTTAAAGAAATGGGATTTACCTATAGAATTGTAAACTCCATTAGAATTCTTACTAAGTCTAAAGACATTTCTTATGAGGATTATTTGAAATCAGTAAAGAAAGATAGCAATGCTTGGCACGTTAAAATGGCAGATATTAAGCACAATATGGATATTTCTCGAATTCCCGAACCCACTGCAAAAGATTTCGCAAGAATTGAAAAGTACAAAAAGGCACTTGCGTTTTTAGAAAGTTAATTTTGGTGATTCTATGAAATTAGGTTTGCGAACTCCGAGCTTGAAAAAGTCAATTTCAGCAAGGACAACAGGACGTGCTAAAAGAGCTATAAAAAAGGCACTTATTCCCGGCTATGGAAAAAAAGGAATGGGATGGATCAAGAATCCTAAAAAGGCTGCATACAATAAAGTTTATAATAAAACTTCATTTGGCTTATCTGATTTATTCAAATAACAGAAAGACCGTCTGCTCGATGATATGCTCCCCTTTGAGTAGACACCTGAAATAACAAAAATCAGGACTATACAGAGGGGAGTTTTTCTATGGGAAGAAGAGGCATCAGTNATGA
>JGI24710J26742_10002436_pt1 | contig 16440 bp, 13 predicted proteins | sample BioPla2DNA2_FD_26742 | JGI IMG/M metagenome (IMG submission 26742) | reverse complement strand
GTGATCTCGTATTCGTTGTTCCCCTTGTCTTTTGCTTCAACCGTATATCCGTTGTTTGCGGCAAAACGCTGAATGTTTTCAAAAGGCGTGATGTCATCGACCAAGACACAAAAGGGAAACTCGCCTTCTTGGGCGGCCTGTTTTGAAAGCAGAACCGGTTCGGGGCAGGAGAGCCCGCGTGCGTCAACAGTTTTCATTTAATACTCACTTTCTGTCTGTAAATCGGACGAACGAAGCGCAGGCTTAGCGTCCGACCGCTTTTTTCTGTTTTTTCGTGTAAACGGCAGCGATGATAAACAGCAAAACAATGCAGATGATTGTTGCGATACGGCCGTTTGGTGTTGTGCCGCCACCGGTTACAATGTCGGTGCCTTCTTGATAGGTGTCCGCTCCGGACGCGAGTCCGAGGTTGTGGCAGAACGCCGCTCCGACGACGAATCCTATGACGGTAATCGCCGAATCGACGTTGCCGGTTCCGGTGAGGACAAGCTGGCGCATCGGGCAGCCGCCGAGGAGGACGGATCCGAAGCCGACGATAAGGAGACCGAGGATGTTCCAGAGCCACTGGCTGTGCGCTACAGGCTGGTGGTAAAGACTAAGGTTGAATTTATTGACGATCAAACTATAGATCATACCTACGACAACGATTGCGACGTTGCCCCATAGGAGGTGCATGTCTTTTAGCATAAACAGATCGCGGAATCCACCCGCTTGGCAGATTCTAGAACGTTGGGCGAGCGCGCCGACCACAAGAGCCAAGACCAAGGAGAGAACGATCGGGGCGTGCATGGAACCGGGGCCTTTTTCGGAAAAAACGAGGAGTGCCGAACTCGAGGCGACCATCGCTAACAGTACGATTTGGAAGATCGGCAGGATTGAACCTTCAACCTGGTTTAAGTTGTACGTCCTTCCGAGGGAGAATCCTTTTGAGATGAAAACCGTGCCGATGGCGACGCCGGCGACAAATCCGATTAAGCCGATCCAAGCATTGAGGTCTCCGGCTGCCATTCTGAGCACCATGCGCAGCGGGCATCCCAAGAATACGAGAGCGCCGACCATCACGATGAAGCCGAGCACGAAACGTGTCAGGGGAGATGATCCGCCACGCGCTTTGTACTCGCGTGTTCCCAAAGACAGGAGGAATGATCCTAAGATCAGGCCGATGATTTCAGGTCGCACATACTGCACGACAGGTGCTTGATGGAGTTTCAGGGCACCGGCTGTATCGCGCAAGAAACAGGCGATACAAAAGCCCATGTTGCCGGGGTTGCCCTTTAGCATCAGCAGAATACCTGCTGCGCCGAGGACCACCCCCGTGAGAGCTACCATCCATGTGTTCTTTTTCTTCATAGTGTTTTACATTCCTTTCCAACAATGTATTGGTTTAGTTTTATGTCCTGTACCGGATGAACCGAGGTGTAAAGTGTTTTTCACGGACGCAGTTTTCACGTTGCGCTGCCGAACCGGGGCTAATATAGATCCAACGGCTCGATCTCATTGTTTTGTCAGCGAACCGAGGTTTAAAAGGCGCCTTTCACAGGTTCAATCTTCGAGTCGTATGAGGACAACGTGGTGTGCGAAACGCTTTCGCAGGCGCGGTCAGTAAAACAAGCTGCCATCCACGAGCAGCTCGCTGACCTGTAGCCGAATTCTTCGTAAAAACGTGCGTGCTTAAGGGCAGCCGCTTCTACAAGAGGATCTGATTACTTGTGTGGGTGATTGTACGGATAAGTCAGATAACTCTGACCGAAATACCGTTCCAGTGTGACACTTCGCCGACCTGCCAAACGTTTTCGCCCGCTTCCTGCATGGCCGCCATGTAACGCGGCGCGTCGTCGGGTTTCATGGCAAGAAGCAGACCGCCTGATGTCTGAGGGTCAAACATCAGATCACTCAGCGCCAGCGGCACATCGTCTTCAAAAGCGACATTCGAACCGGCGTAAGCGCGGTTTCGATAACATCCTCCCGGCAAAATGCCGTCTTTTGCCATCGCTTCGGCAGAAGGTAATAGAGGCAGGTTCCGGCTTTCAAAAACGAGGGTAACGCGTTGGTCTTTTCCTGCCATTTCGTTGGCGTGTCCGAGAAGCCCGAATCCGGTGATGTCAGTCGATGCCGACACGTTACACGTCATGGAAAGCTCGGCCGCTACACGGTTAAGCCGTGCCATCGTCTCCGTCAAAAGTTCAATATGCGAGGTGTCTTCGATGAGCCCTGCCTTCGCGGCAGTGCTGAGAGCACCCGTTCCCAACGGCTTAGTCAGGATCAGAACGTCGCCCGGTCGGGGCGTATCGTTCTGCCGAATCGCCGAAGGGTGACACAAACCCATGACAGAAAGTCCGTATTTCGGCTCCTCATCGTCAAGACTGTGACCGCCGGTGATGACGACACCGGCTTCCATGCATTTGTCCGCGCCACCTTCAAGAATGCGCTTCATAATGCCGTGGTCCAAGCAAGACGGGAAACAGAGCACATTGAGTGCCGTCTTCGGTACGGCGCCCATCGCATATACATCGCTTAGGGCGTTCGCCGCGGCAATGCGACCGAAATCATACGGATCATCGACCACCGGAGGAAAGAAATCGATCGTTTGGACGATTGCGATGTCCGGTGAAACGACATAGACTGACGCGTCATCATCGGAGTCATAGCCAACGATAAGGCGTTCATCCGTCACCCGTGGTAAATCAGATAACAGTTGAGATAGGACCTCCGGTCCTAATTTCGCCCCTCAGCCGCCGGCATGGGTCAGCTCAGTAAGTTTGATATCCTTATAATCCATGTCGTCACCTCCTTCCCCCCTTGTTTTGAAAATCCGAGTCCTGTACAGCCGTTGCCATAAGCGGGCTCGAATAGTTTTCAGAAACAATACATTAATTACGTCTACTATATCACGTTACTTGAGAAATACGCTAGGGTAGATTAGCTAGGCTTTGGCAACGATAGTGAATAAGCTGGTGAACAAAGTCATAAAAACGTGCCGGTGTGATTTTGCTGTTTTTTCGCATTCGTTTCAGTCAAACCGATGTCAGGACGTAAGAAAAATCGTGCTTATCAACGCTGGTCTCAGATGATAAGACCTCCATAAAAATCAGTGTCCGTGTCATCTTTTTTGTATTCCGAAAGCGTATAAGGCGTTAGAATTCCCCGGTCGGTAACGACACCCGAGATAAGATGCGGGGGTGTTACGTCAAACGAGGGATAGTAGCCTTTGACGCCCGGGTTCGTGTTTTGTATACCTCGTGCCTGAAGGACGTACTCGGGATCGCGTTGCTCGATGACCACGTCGTTATGAGTAATCGTGTCGGGAATTCCGGTCACAAAGTAGGGTACGCCGAAATGGTGAGCGGCGATAGCTATTTGGAGAGTGCCGACTTTGTTGACGACGTATCCGTCTGTGGTGATGGCGTCGGCTGCCGATGTGAAGACGTCGACGTTGTGTCTTGACAGTACTTCGGCAGGCATATTGTCTGTGATGACGGTGACGTCAGCGCCCATATCGATTGCAACACTGGCAGTGAGTCGCGAGCCCTGAAAGTAGGGACGCGTCTCGGGGCAAAAAAGCTTGATTTCAATGCCGGCGTCCTTTGCCGCACGCAAAGCGGTGCCGACGATTGTCTCTCCGAAACATTGCGTCATGACGACCGCTTTTTTAGGAAGCAGGGAAACAAAGTACTGACCGACAAGTGTCATTCTGGCATATCGGCGTTCCAAAGCGTTAAAGGCGACGTTGAAAAGGGTATTGGTCAAATCAGACTTACCCGCGTCGAGAGCTTTTTCTGCCGCGCAGAGTGCGCCTTCCGTCACGCGTCGCATGCGCGGTTCAGTTGTCGGTCGAGCTGTAGAAAGAATGTCTGCCGCATATCGTAGAGCTTCGAGCTGTTTCACTTTCGTTTTTTCGGCTACCGCATTCGCTGCAAGTGCCATACCCATTCCCGCTGCCGTGTAAGGGCCTGCGCTTTGGGTCACCATATCTTTGATGGCGCGCGCGACGTCTTCTACCGATTCACACGTCTCATAACGCAATGTTGTCGGGTAGACGCGGCGGTCGAGGATGCGAACAACGCCGCACTCATACCATGCGATATTTTCATATCGTAGAAGAAAGCCAAGATCATGGTCATGGCGTGTTTGGTCAGTTGGTTTCGTGTTGGCCGGTTTTATAAGATCAGATAGTGTTTGCGGGCGATTATTGCGACCTATTGTCATAGATTGTTCCTTCCCTTCATTTCTCTGTCGCGGGAATTCTAAGCTCGATGGCGCGTGGAAGATTCTCAATGACCCATGTCATTCGCGTGCCGCCGTATTCTCCGTCTACCGTAAAGGGCATAGGATTTTCAAATTGAAAAACTGCTTTACGCGTCGGCACACGGAGTATGTGNGGGTTCTCTTTTCCTTGAAGAAGGCTGCGGACGATACTCCACAGAAGTCGGAAAGATTTTGGTTTGGTGACAAGGACGGCATCAAAATATCCGTCATCCAATACAGCGTCGGGAAGCGGAACCAAGCCACCAATGGAACGCGAGTTGACGAGGCCCCCGAAGAGGTAATCACCGGAATAATCATGATCGTCAAGGGTTACGCGTGTGCTCGCTGAGCGGATGTGTCGAAGCGATCGGATACCGGTTAACACATAAGCCATATGACCGAACGTTTTCTTCAGTGAACGACGGGTGGCGTATGAAACTTCTGTAAATGCCCCGAAGGCGGCGACATAGGTAAAATGTCGCGGAAGCATGGCCGGGTCAACAGAATGGTCATCATGGTCATCGTTACGGTTCATGGGAGTCTTATCCCGCAAAATCGTGCCGATATCAACGGGAAAAGAGCGACCGTAAAGCATATTCTGAGCGGCTTCCTGAGGGTCGGTTGCCAGACGGAAGGTACGTGCCACATCGCAAGTGGAGCCGGAGGGATAAAAGCCGACAGGAGGCGGTGCTTCCAACGCGAGAAGTCCGGAGACGACTTCTGAGAGAGTGCCGTCTCCACCGCATGCGATAACAAGATCGTAATTGGCGCCCTCTCGAGTGGCGATGTCACGCGCGTCGGCGATCCCTTGAGTGTGCAGGGTACGAGTTGTCGCGCCGAGGTTGTGAAGCGCGTCAATGAACATCTCAACGTTTCGCAAAGACCGCGCCTGTCCCGAAGCAGGGTTAACGATAACGAGGATGTGTCGGATATCGCTTTTCATCGCTGACGCTCTACTTTGATTGAGGATCGATGTGGCCTCCTGCTTTCAGATGTCGGCTCAACAAGGCGAGAGATGCAGCAAGATTCTCATTTTGTACGATGACATCGTCCGGCACGCGGAGGATGGTTGGAGAAAAATTCCAGATCGCTTTAATGCCTGCTTCAATGAATGAGTCGCAGACCGTTTGAGCATTTTCTCGATTGACGGTGATGATGCCGAGTCTGATCTTCATCCGGCGAATCACATCGACGATGTCATGTGCGGGGTAGACGGGCGTTTCATGTATCCAAGTCTTTTTGGCGACCTTAATGTCAAAGCCGACGACGATGCGGAGACCGTATTGCTTAATTCCGTCGTAATTGACGAGTGCCGTGCCAAGATGTCCGACGCCTGCAATCGCGGCTTCATCGAGCTGTCCGTATCCTAACGCGATCTTGATGTCGCGAATTAGCGAGGAGCGTGAAAAACCGCGTCCTGGCGTACCGGCAGTTTGGCTGATCGCGGCCAGATCTTTACGAACTTGAACTTCAGTAAGGCCGAGTATTCGAGCAATTTCGCCAGANGTCACGCTTTCATCGGATTGGTCTTCCAAAAGCGACAAATAAAAAGGTAGGCGCTTCAATGTCTGAATTGAAAAAGGAAGTATAGACACGCATTTCTCCAGATCATTCGTATGGACAACACATCGTACATAATGCTCATACGTTTGAAGACATCAATCAAGGAATCGCTTCTTAACGTTCACAATATTTGACATGAGCGATTCGTCGTCTTCTAGCGATTATTCTGACACAAATTTATCGGTTGAAAGTGTTCTTGTCAACAAACGCAAGCTAGGCAAGTTACCGTGATGAAATGTCCGTTACAAGTGAAACGGTAAGAGTCTTAGATGACACAGATCCGACACGGTTAATATTCTGTTCGAACCGGTTTCAGTTCTCTTGTAAGCGCGTCGGCAGAGCATCTCGTTAACTTGTTTTTAACCGGTAGCGGACGTATACTGTACTACGCGCGGATACGTAAAATCTTCTAAGAATGCGCGTTGTTACAACGATAAACGATTCATCATCGTCAAGTTTATAGATGATCATTTCGAAAAAGCATGGGAAGGCAGGTTATTTTGATGAAAACATTCGATCGTGAATTAGCGTATAAACTCAAGGGCGGCGTNATCATGGATGTCGTCAATGCNGAGCAGGCTAAAATCGCTGAAGAGGCCGGTGCGGTCGCCGTTATGGCGTTGGAGCGAGTGCCGGCGGATATTCGTGCGGCAGGCGGGGTCTCCAGAATGAGTGATCCTCGCATGATTAAAGAGATCATGAAAGCGGTCAAAATCCCCGTGATGGCGAAAGTCCGTATCGGCCATTTCGTTGAGGCTCAGATTCTTCAGGCGATCGGCGTCGATTTTGTAGATGAAAGCGAAGTTCTAACGCCGGCCGATCACGTCCATCATATTGATAAAACACGTTTTGATGTGCCGTTTGTCTGCGGTGCGCGAGGGCTGGATGAAGCTCTGCGCCGTATCGCTGAAGGTGCCTTGATGATTCGCACCAAAGGCGAACCGGGCACAGGAGACGTTTCCCAAGCCGTTAATCATCTTCGCAAAATCAATGCCGATATTCGCGAAGTTACCAATATGCGCGAAGACGAGCTCTATGTCAAAGCGCGTGAACTTGCCGTGCCGATTGCTCTCCTGCAGTACGTTCACGAAAACGGGCATCTTCCTGTCCCGAACTTTTCGGCAGGCGGTGTCGCGACGCCGGCGGACGCAGCGCTCATGTGTCAGCTTGGCGCAGAGGGAGTTTTTGTCGGTTCAGGCGTTTTCAAATCGGGCGATCCCGTCAAGCGTGCGAAAGCTATCGTAGAAGCGTGCGCTCATTACGATGATCCGGAGCGTTTGGCGGCTGTGTCTGAAAATCTCGGGGAAGCAATGGTCGGGATCAATCCTGACGATATCAAGACCATCATGTCGGCGCGCGTCAGCTAAGCGCTCAAAATAGATCATAGCAGAACACGACATCCGATGGCGCTAAGCGGATCGTAACGAACGCCGTGAAAGCGTGTATGTCAAGTGATCATAGTCGATTAACAACATCCGTTTTAGTTTCCGGACACAAATCCCTTTGATGGAAGAATAATGGAGACGTGAGACGAATGTTTACTTTTGCAAATAGCATATCAGCACTTTTTACGGTATCATAAATAAGGTAACACCCATTGGCATGTGCCTCCATGTGGTGTGCACTGCACCTTAACACTTAAGGACGGTCATTCATGAAACGCAAACCATCTGTGCCGATTCTGGCACTCTGTCTGGCGCTTCTTATTCTACTTACGGCCGGCACCGCCGTGCATGCACGGATGGGCTTTCATCGCGCGCCGGCCGACGCAGGTTTTTTCTCCGGTGGTGACGATTACGATTACGATCCCGGTGATTGGTCGAGCAGCGGTGATTCTTGGAGCAGCGATGATTCTTGGAGTAGCGGCGATTCTTGGAGCAGCTCTTCTTCATCATCCAGCGGTTCAGGTTCACCCATTTTTTCAGTTATCGTTCTCATTATCATTGTGATCTTGGTCATAAGGAGCAAGCGTGGCGGCAAGAAGGGCAGCAAAACCGGTTCCGGTGGTGTCTATCGACCGACAGGAACGACGCGGACAATTTCACCTCAGCAGTCGGCTGCTGTAGCGAATCAAATCCGTGTCCATGATCCGTTTTTTACAGAAGCGGAGATGCGCGAGAAAGTGGCGAATTTGTACGTCAATATGCAGAGTTGTTGGGAGCGTCAAGATTGGGAGCCGATGCGCGCACATTTAACGGATGATCTGTTTAGTCAGATGGGGCGTCAACTGAATGAACTCGTAACCAGAGGGCAGATTAATAAGATGGAACGCATTGCCGTTATGGATGTCTCGCTCATGAGCTTCCATCAGGATGAGCAATTCGACAATTTGACCTTGCGTTTGCAAACACGTCTGGTTGATTATACGATTGATCGCAGAACGGGCAAGGTGGTTTCCGGCGATCCGAAGCGTGAAAAATTCATGACCTACGATTGGACAATGATCCGCACATTGGGTACGCAAACGNCCGCTCTTGGATTGGAACAGAAAGACAAAGCGATAAGCTTTAATTGCCCGCACTGTGGCGCGCCGATCGATCTTACTCAGTCAGCACGCTGCGCCTACTGCGACTCCATTGTGAAGGCCACTGAATTTGACTGGGTGCTTTCAAAAATTCGTGGAGTAGCACAAAGAACGGTATAAAAGATTGAGTTACTTGCAGTCGTTTGAACTTCGGGCGNCGTGTGAGCGAAGCTCCTTTGTGTGACTCCTTAGAGATGCTTTTCAAAAGGACGAATTCCNAGGAAGGTGTTCGTCCTTTACAAATGTTTAAAATATATTTTGAATAAAAAATTGAACAACTATATAAAGNGGATGCAAACCGAATCATGAACAATGATGCCNTTTTCGGCGCACGAATAGAAGTCGTTTCATGCTCATGAGTCAATCCGACATGGAATGTAAGATGCGGCCGATAAAGATAAATAAGCAAATAAAAGCAAAACGAAGAGATAAAGCACGTCAGCAAGCCGCTCAGGTGCTAGAAAAGCAATCATTGAAAAAGATCGTGCCGGCTACCGAAATTTACGCACGTCGCCGCCGAATTCTGTTTCAGCGCACGTTAGCGATTGCGGTTATGCTGTTGATGGTTCTTGGCTCTGTCGTCGCATATATTCTGTGGGGAGAAGAAATCGTCGCTTTCGTCACAAACCCTGCCCGTGTTCACGCGATGCTTGACAAGTATCCGGTGATGAGCCGTTTTATCTTTGTAGCGCTCACGTTCATTCAAGTCGTTATCGCGATTATTCCCGGAGAACCGTTTGAGATTGCCGCCGGCTACGCTTTCGGTTTTTGGGAGGGCACGATGCTCTGCATCCTTGCCAGCTATCTTGCCAGTATTCTGATCTTCTTTCTCGTCAGACGATTCGGCAGACCCATTCTTGAACTGTTTTTTGAGCCGGAACAGATTGATGACATCCGCATTTTTAACAATGCGAAGAGCGCGACGCTTTTGATGGTTATCATATTTTTAATTCCAGGTACGCCAAAGGACATTATGACGTATTTTGCCGGATTGACATCGATGAGCTTGTCCACATGGTTGCTAGTCTTGTTGGCGCGAATTCCGTCGATAGTGAGCTCTACGGCAGGCGGCGGGCTTCTCGGCTCGGAGCGCTATATGCCGGCGCTGATTGTCCTTGCTGCGACTTCTCTGCTCGCTGTGATTGGCATCTACGTCTATAAAAAAATGAGTCAGCGTGCAAAGAAAGAAGACAGCGAAAGCGAATGACGTAACTAAAGCTCATATTCGAACAGGAAGCTTTGGTCTTTTCATCTTTATATGGTAATCTGAACAAGTGGCATGCGTTCTAGGAATATAATTTTATGAACATTAATCCTTGAACCCGAATTCTATGTGAATTCCTGCACGTTACCTGCGGAAAAAAAGATAAACAAGGAGTAAGTTATGATCGATCTGACCGTTCATGAAGATGTGTTGAGCAAGGCGATTCAGTGCGCGAAGGAAAACAATATTGTTATCCCGACATTTGCACAAATGCGCGATCCGGTGAAGTATGTGCCGGAGAAGATCAAAAAAGCTATGGTTGGCGTGGGCACGTGGGACATTGATCCCATCAATCTCTTTAGGATCACGTGGAAAAATGAACCGACCCTTGAGGGCGGTACGTATGGCGGCGTGAACTTCATCGAAATTCCGAGCGAACTTTCCGGTGTGAAGGCGCGTATTATTGTGTTGATCGGCAAATGGTTCCCGACAGGTTGCCATAAGGTCGGCGCATCTTTCGGATGTCTGGTGCCGCGTCTTGTGACAGGGCAATTTAATCCCTATGAGCATCGCGCCGTGTGGCCTTCAACGGGCAACTATTGTCGCGGAGGCGCCTTTAACTCAAAACTTCTCGGGTGCAAATCGGTTGCGATTCTCCCGGAGGACATGAGCCGCGAACGTTTCGAGTGGCTTCAAAAGATCGCCGATGAGACGATTGCGACGCCTGGATGTGAAAGCGACGTCAAAGAGATTTTTGACAAAGTTTGGGAAATCCGACGGACACGCCCTGACTGCATCATATTTAATCAGTTCGAAGAAATGGGTAATGTGCTCTGGCACTTCCACGTCACCGGACCGGCCATAAAAGAAGCATATGAAACTATCAAAACCGATGACACACGACTTCGCGGCGTCTTCTTTACGAGCGGCAGTGCCGGAACGATGAGTGCGGGCGACTATATCAAAGAACAGTATCCGCACGCCAAGGTAGCCGTGGGTGAGGCGCTTCAGTGCCCGACGATTCTCAATAACGGTTTCGGGGGACACCGCATCGAAGGCATCGGAGACAAACATGTTCCGTTTGTTCATAACGTCAAAAATACCGACATGGTGGCAGCCATTGACGACAACGACTCGTTGAACCTCCTGCGTTTGTTTAATACAGAGGAAGGGCATGCTTTCCTGCATAAGGAAACCGGTGTTGACGCAGAATGTCTCGCCCATCTTCCATTCCTTGGCATCAGCGGCATCGCTAATGTGCTTGGCTGCATTAAAATGGCAAAATATTACGAGCTCACCGAAAACGATGTGCTCGCGACCGTCGCCACAGACTCTGCCGAGATGTATCATTCACGCATCGATGAGCTTGCTGAGGCAGAAGGACCTTACACAAATGAACTGGCTGCGCGCGACTACTGGCATCGTCTTGCGTCGACGACCACTGACTACATGGAGGAGTTCACATATACGTCGCGTAAACGCGTGCACAACCTCAAGTACTACACTTGGGTTGAGCAGCAGGGACGCACATTAGAAGAACTCAATGCGCAGTGGTACGACGAAAATTACTGGGATGACATCCATAAGCAAGTCGACGACATTGACGCACTGATCAATGAGTTCAACGAAAAGAGCGGCGTATTGGCATCACTTTAATGTGTGAGCGAACCTTAAACATACGAAACGACTAAATACAAATAAAAAGGAGTAAAAGTATGGAAATGAAGGCATTGTTGGAGAAGTTGGAATCGCTTAAGTACCAGGGTCTTTATCAGAAAGACTTCTTTCTGACCTGGGACAAGACACAAGACGAGATCAAGGCAGTCTTCGAAGTTGCCGATGTGCTCCGCTATTTGCGCGAGAATAATCGGAGCTGTCGAATCTTTGATTCCGGACTCGGCATTTCAATATTCCGCGACAATTCGACGAGAACGCGTTTTTCCTTCGTGTCAGCGTGCAACATGCTCGGCTTGGCGGTTCAGGATCTTGATGAGGGAAAATCGCAGATCGCGCACGGTGAAACAGTGAAGGAAACGGCTAACATGATTTCTTTCATGGCAGATGTGCTTGGTATTCGCGATGACATGTACATTGGCAAAGGCCATACATACATGGCGGACATGGCGTCTTATTTGCAGGAAGGCTACGACGACGGCGTGCTCGAACAGCGTCCGACGATCGTGAACCTGCAATGCGACATTGACCATCCGACACAGAGCATGTCTGACGCGCTGCACATCATCCACGAATTCGGCGGCGTTGAAAACCTGAAGGGNAAGAAAATCGCGATGACCTGGGCGTATTCACCGACCTATGGCAAGCCGCTTTCTGTGCCGCAAGGTATCGTCGGGCTTTTGACTCGGTTNGGCATGGATGTTGTGCTTGCGCATCCTGAAGGCTACGAAATCATGGATGATGTTATCGATGTGGCNAAGAGCAACGCCGATCAATACGGCGGCAAGTTTACCATCTCGAATTCCATGGATGATGCGTTTAAAGATGCCGACATCGTATATCCCAAGAGCTGGGCGCCTTTCAAGGCGATGGAAGTGCGTACCGATCTTTACGCCGAGGGCGACCAGGCCGGCATTAACGCGCTTGAACAAAAGTTGTTGAAGCAGAACGCCGAGCACACGAATTGGGCCTGTACGGAAGAACGGATGAAACTGACACGCGACGGCAAAGCGCTTTATATGCACTGTCTGCCTGCAGATATTACAGGACTTTCCTGTGAATTGGGCGAAGTGGATGAGTCCGTCTTCGATCGCTATCGCGTCCAGCTTTATAAAGAAGCAAGTTACAAACCTTATATAATCGCCGCGATGATGTTCCTCATGAAGGTCAAGCATCCTGTCGAGAAATTGGAAGAACTTTGGAACAGCAATAAGCCGCGCTGGGCAGACCACTAACGGTCTCTCAGCCAACAGCAAAATATATAAATGGAGGAATAATCGATGAAAAAACTAGTGGACCATGCCCGCGTAAAAGAACGTGCTGAACATTATCGCGAGGATATGACGCGTTTTCTGCGCGATTTAATTAAAATCGGCGGCGAAAGCACCGAAGAAAAAGGGAAAGCTCTGCGCATTAAAGAGGAAATGGAAAAGGTCGGCTTTGATAAGGCTGAGATTGACGGCCTCGGCAATGTGTACGGCTGGATGGGCGACGGAGAACGCATCATTGCTCTCGATGCACATATCGATACCGTCGGCATCGGTGAAATCGCAACGTGGGATTTTGATCCTTATGAAGGTTATGAGAACGAGACGGAAATCGGCGGCCGCAAATCGGCGGCCGCGGCGCATCCGATCAGCTAGGCGGCATGGTGTCTTCCGTATATGGAGCCCTTATCATGAAAGAGCTCGACATGATTCCGGAAGGTTTCAAAATTCTCGTGACCGGCACCGTGCAGGAAGAAGACTGCGACGGCATGTGCTGGCTTTATATTATTGAGAAAGAAAACATCCGTCCCGAGTTTGTCGTTTCAACGGAACCGACGAGTTGTCGAGTGTACCGCGGACATCGCGGGCGCATGGAAATTCGTGTTGACGTGTTAGGACGCGCATCTCACGGCTCCGCACCCGAACGCGGCGACAACGCCATTTATAAGATGGCCGACATCCTTCATGAAGTTCGCGAATTGAACAACCATCTCAAAGACGATCCGTTCCTTGGCAAAGGTACGGTGACTACGTCGCAAATTTTCTACACATCACCTTCCCGTTGTGCCGTAGCGGACAGCTGTGCTATTTCGCTCGATCGCCGTCTGACATGGGGCGAGACGTATCAGTCCGCGCTTGAAGAAATCGAAAATCTGCCGTCTGTCAAGAAATACGGTGCGAAGGTCAGCATGTACAAATACGATCGCCCGTCATGGACAGGCGAAGTTTACGTGCAGGATTCATACTTCCCGACATGGGTCATTCCCGAAGACGCGCCGCAGACTCGCGCGCTCGTCGCCGCTTACACCGACCTTTACGAGAAGCCGATCGTTGACAAGTGGACTTTCTCCACAAACGGTGTCGCGATTATGGGACGCCACAATATTCCATGCATCGGCTTAGGCCCCGGTGCGGAAGAGCAAGCGCATTCTCCGAACGAGATCACCTGGAAAGACGATCTTGTGCTGTGCGCCGCAGTCTACAGTGCTCTGCCGATGTACTACAGCGAAATCGTCAAATCGGAAGAGTAAGCGCTAGATCAAAGACGCAACAGTCACAGTTATTTGAGTTCTAAGGGAAACACTGCATCCTCGGTTCCCCAAACGGGTCACCGAGGATGCAGATGACACCTGAGTGTATCCTCGATCACCGCAGCCGTCTAAACAATTGATATTCGTTTTACAGGGTCTCCATAATTTTCTAACTGAGCTTCTTATACTCTAACTGTAGTCTTTCCGCATTGTGTATTCGCAAATGCAAGGCTGTAACCTCACATGCCTGCCAGCGGCACCGCCGGCTCGTCAACCGCGGCAGGCACTTCCGGTTGGCGTCTTGCAGGTGCATTAATTGTCAAATACTGGTATGATGTGCCGGAGCGATTCTTATTTTTGCTCGAATCGCTTCTTTTTTGTTTATTTTTTGTTGTTGCTCTTGCGATTACCTGTTTTTTTACCATGGCAACGCCGAGTGAGAAATTCTTGCGATGTCATGTTAAGATAGGGCGAAATATGGTACAGGCGAAAGGCTTTTTTTTATGAAGTTTATTTTCATATTTAATCCGGTTGCTGGCAGAGGCGGGCACGAAGAGATCCTTCGTCAGGCCATTGAAGCATCCAATAAAAAAGATAATTGCGAATTCTATGTCACACGTAACCGTGGCGATGCGACAAATTATGTTCGCAATTGGTGTGTGGCACATCCTGATGAGCCTGTTCAATTCATCGCCTGCGGCGGCGACGGCACGATCAACGAAGTTATCAACGGGATGGTCAATGCGAAAAACGCGATTCTTTCCGTTTATCCTTGCGGAAGCGGGAATGACCTCGTCAAGACTTTCGGCGGAGCGAGCGCTTTCCTTGATGTTGACGCGCTTCTTTCGGCGCCGACGAGAAAAATGGATTTATTTCGCATCGGAGACCGATACTGCGGCAACGTGACCAATTTCGGGTTCGATACGACCGTTGCGGTAACCGTTAATAAAGATCGCGATAGAAAAGGTTACGGCAGCAAACGTTCCTACACGAAAGGCATTCTCAAAGCGTTCGTTTCCAATATGAGCACCGTATGTACGGTAATTGCCGACGGAGAAGTCCTGAATCCCGATGGTGAATTGCTTCTTTGCACTATCGCGAACGGACAATACGTCGGCGGATCATTTCGTTGTGCTCCGCGCGCCAAGACGGATGACGGCATCATGGATGTCTGTCTTGTCAAGCCGGTATCGCGTGTGCGGGTTCCTTTTCTTATCGGCAAATATGCCCGAGGCGAACACCTTGACGAGCCCTCTATGCAAGACATCATTGAATACCGACGCGCGAAAAGCGTAGAGGTGGTCGGCGAACCCGATTTTACATATACACTTGATGGTGAAATCATTCGGTCACCCCGTTTTGTCGTGGAGATGGAGCCGCTTGCACTTACCATTGCGGTACCGGAACAGCTGTCAGCAGAAGCGGACGCAGATTAATCAATTACTCAGTCAGTCAGCACTACGTGATAGAAGCCGACACGCAGTCAGCACTACGGGATAGAATCCGATTTGAATAGTATGTGCTTTGCTCAATTTGTTGTGACACGATTACCCGCTCACTGGCTTTTAAGGGGATCATTAAAATGCGTTTGTCAAAGAGTTTTTTCTACACCATAAGAGAGCAAACCTCGGACGAGGATTCTGTCAGCGGCAATCTTCTGGTGCGTGCCGGTATGATGAAAAAGGTCGCATCCGGCATCTACATGATGATGCCTTTGGGTCTTAAAGCGCTCAACAAGGTCATTGAGATTATCCGTGAAGAAATGAATGCCATAGGCTCTCAGGAGCTCTCAATGCCTGCCCTTATACCGGAGGACGTCTACATCGCCTCCGGCAGACGAGAGACCTTCGGTGACAGCATGTTTTCCCTTAAAGACCGCTACCGTCGCGCCTATGTCCTCGGTCCTACGCACGAAGAGCTCTTTGCCGCTGCGGCCAAAATGCACATCCGCTCCTATAAGGATCTCCCCTTTAGTCTCTATCAGTTTCAGACAAAGTATCGCGATGAACCCAGACCGCGCTTCGGGCTTATCCGAGTGCGCGAGTTCATCATGAAGGATGCCTACACCTTTGATCTTGACGTAGACGGTCTGCACAGCCAATACATGGATATGTTCAATGCCTATAAAAAAGCCTTTGACCGCATGGGGCTTGACTATGTCATCGTCAATGCCGACACCGGCGTGATGGGCGGTCTTCTGTCTGAAGAATTTCAAGCACTTTCGGAAATCGGCGAAGACATCATCGTCATTGACGACGCCAACGACTACGCGTCTAACATTGAGGTCGCACCCTGTGTTCTGCGTGGAGAAAAGAGTACGGAAGAAGAAAAGATCATAGAAAAAGTGTATACGCCCGAGAGCAAAACGATAGAGGAAGTGANGTCTTTCATGGGACAACCCACCGAACGCTTTGTAAAAACCATGATTTACAATATTGACGGCAAACTCTATGCGATTTGTTGCCGCGGAGACCATGACGTCAACGAGACCAAAGTGATAAAACTGGTCGGCGGCAACGAAATTGTCCTCGCAGACGCGACAGAAGTCGAGGAGGCCACCGGTGCGCCCGTTGGCTTTGCCGGTCCTGTGGGAATCCGCTGCCCTGTCTTGATGGATCAGGAACTGACACTCATGAAGAACTTTATCGTCGGCGCCAATGAAGCTGATCACCATCTCATGAACGTCAATCTCACCGATTTCGAAGTTGAAGC
>JGI24710J26742_10002433_pt1 | contig 16449 bp, 12 predicted proteins | sample BioPla2DNA2_FD_26742 | JGI IMG/M metagenome (IMG submission 26742) | reverse complement strand
TGACATAAGGGGGCTCAGAATGACATAAGGGGGCTCAGAATGACATAAGGGGGCTCATAATGACAGTAGAGGTAAAGCTCAGAAAGGTATTAAAAAAGAGCGGAATAAATCCGCCCTTTTGTGCATGTTTTATTCAACAGGCACTTCTTCAACTGGTGCCTCGGCTTGTGTATTTATTGTTTCAGATACTACGGAAACATCTGCGTCCTTATTATCCTTACCGAGATATTCAGGTAGGTCCATTCCTGCCATTTTGAACATCTCATTCATCGGAGGTATGGACTTAAGCATCCCTGAAAGGAAGTTTGCAGTTGCCGGAGCACCTTCCTTACCTCCCATGCTGTCCCATACAGTAACCTTATCAATCTTGATACCCTTAATTGCTTCAACCTGAACTTTCATGAGATTTTCCATCTTATCTGCCAGCATCATGCGTGTAGCATTAAGAGCGTTGCCACCTGTTGCTTTCACTAATTCAGCATACCCTTGTGCCTGTTTTGTCAGAAGTTCGTGCATACCCCGGGCTTCTGCTGCCATCTTTAAGTAAATAGCATCTGCCTGACCCTTTGCAATTCTTCTGGCTTGCTCGGCCTGTGCTTCAGCCTCAAGCTCCATCTTCCTCTTCTGGATTTCCGCATTAACAAGAACATCGGCTTCCAATGTTGCCTTCTCACGGGCAGCACGCGCTGCTTCTGCCTCCTGCTCGGCAGAATATGCTTCATGCAAAGCTCTGGCCGATGCAATTTTTTCGGCGGCTGTAGCTCTTCTCAATGCTTCAGCTTCAAGTTCACGAAGTGTTGCGTTGGACTGAGCGACCTGTGCTCTGGACTCATTTTCACCCTTAATTGCCTCTGAATCCGCAGCTGCAACCTGTATTCTCTGGTCACGTTTGGCATTAGCCTCACCTATCGAACCATCTCTTTCCCGTTCAGCAACAGATTTCTTGGCATCATTTATTGCCTTAGCAGCGGCCTCCTTACCCAAAGCAAGTATGTAGCCTGACTCATCAGTAATATCGGTTACATTTACGTTTATCAGACGAAGACCAATTTTCTTAAGCTCTGTCTCAACATTTCTTGATACGGCTTCCAGAAATTTATCCCGGTCTGTATTAATCTCCTCAATATCCATGGTTGCTATCACTAAACGCAATTGACCGAAAATAATGTCCTTTGCCAGCTCCTGAATTTGTGGCAACTTTAATCCCAGCAGTCTCTCAGCAGCATTTTGCATAACACCGGGCTCTGTTGATATTCCGACAGTAAAACTGGAAGGCACATCAATACGGATATTCTGCCGGCTCAAAGCATTCCTTAAATCCACACTGATGGACATTGGGGTTAAATCCAGGTATTGATATGCTTGAAATACCGGCCAGATAAAGGCTGCTCCACCATGAATACACTTAGCGGAAATTGCTGTTCCATCCCTGGATGTTCCTACCTTTCCGTAGATAACCATGATTTTATCAGAAGGACACCTCCGATATCTGGACACAACAAACATGAGCACCGATACAACTAAAATTACAGCGACAACAATAAGCATTAAACTTGGATCAAATGGCATATTTCGACCTCCCTATAAATTATTTTATAATAATCCCTTCAGAGGAATTATTCTGCGATGATTCCACCGGTTCTACCAATAGTACTCCCTCAGGTTCTACACCAATAACTGTAATCATTTCACCTGTCTTGATGGTACGCTCTGCACCTGTTACAGCATTAACCTCGGTTAATCTTTCCTGAATAACAATGTTTACTTTGCCTGCACCACTTTTCATGGGAGGTATGGGTATGTACACCTCCCCTTGCACTCCTATTGCATTATGCAGAACAATATTCCCACTGTGCTGAAGACGCAGTACTGCCCTTATTGACCACGCAACAAAATAAAGTGCCATCCAGCCTGTCAAAAGGGAAAGCAATACAGCTCCCGGTATAGGGATTCCCCATTCAAGGGCTGCAACGCCGGTCCACCCACCAATAGCAAAAAACCCTATTATACCCCTCAGCGTAAACAGCCTTAAGGAATCTGCTTTAAAGTCAGTATCATCCGCTTGTTCGTTAAGAGTTTCTGTTAGGTGCCCATCAAAAATATCCTCGGGCTGCTCACCTGGTATATCCCCGGGTATTGCGTCATCGAAGTCAAGGTCAGTACCATCAGCAAAATCGTCCACACCGTCTAACCCGTCAGCATCGCCTGCCTCAATAAAACCCAACAGCGACAGAACAAATTGTAAAACCATAATTAACGTCGCCGGAAGGGCAATGTAGGCAAAAACCTGTTGCAGCCCCGTCATTTCATTCCACCAGTTCATAATTACCTCCTTTCTATTCCTGGATTTTTTCCGCCAAATGCTCTGCATATTTCTTAAAATACGCTGACTCCCATGCACATATAATGATTTTAAGCACTAATTCCAATCTTTGCCTCGCTCCCGGATAAGGTTCTTTAAAATCTTTTAAATATTCTTCTGTTCTTTTAAAAAGCTCTTTGATGTCTATTACTTCATTTTTTTCTGCCGGAATAAGTATGTCGCATAAACAATTATAAATATCACTGTCATCCATTATGTCATCCGATCTATCCAAAAGGTCCCCGTTTGCATGACTGAGTACTTTAGCTATTTTTTCAAGCGCGAGTGTATCTCGTAACATATTAATTAAAATGATGCGGGCCACCTGACTTTTTAAATACTTGCGTTTTACCGGCGGATTTAAATATCCCCTGCTGATCCAGTTATGAACAGCTCCTGCTTCCAATCCTGTTATTTCACATACCTGAGACAGAGTAATTCCTCCTGTTACAGAAAAGATTCCTTGTAACAAAGGCACATCGGATACAGGAACCTGTGTTCCTGGAAATTTTTTTTCCATAATCATACCAAACACCCCGTTGCCATTATAAAAATCCTACACTATGATTGTATAATACAATCATATGATTGTCAATAGTATTCAAATGATTTTTTAAAATTTTTTATATCTATTATCGCTGGGTTCTTTGACTTTGGAATTTATAAATACCCTTGGGAATAGATGAGCAAAACATGGTTATAACTACAAATGAAATTTCTGAAATCCGAAGCATAAAAAAAGCTATCTCAATATTTCAAATCATATTGAGATAGCTGGCTTCTTATTGATTAGCCGTTCTTTTGTTGTGCTCGTTTGGTGTCATGGCCTGTTCCTGGTACCGGTTCGCCTCTGTTGTTCATTTGCTGGTTGGTGTCTGGATTTCTCTTTTCATTGTGCTTATGCTTTTTGGCAGACATAATACTCCTCCTTTTCATTTATGTAGATATTGATTTAAGATTTCTGACTATTATGATAAAATTATATAAAATTGTAACAGGAGGCACTATGAAAAATTTTTTTAAAGGTGCTGGTGCTGCAATTGGCTACTTTGTTTTATATTTTGTCATAAATCTCCTGGTTATATTCATAGGAGGTATTTATTTTGGTATAAAAGAAGGACTTAGAGGTATACAAGCACCAGGTTTATCTAAAGCTCTTCCACAAATTATAGAAACCTTATTATATGATAATGCAATGCTTCTTAATATCATCGCTGCTGCAATTAGCCTCTTTGTTTTCTGGTTGATAATTCTTCTCTCAAAGAAGTCTTTAAAAGAAAGACTTGATCTTAATTATGTTTCTTTTAATAGTATTTGGCCTGTTTTAATCCTTGGCGTAACTACAAATATTTTTATTTCCTACTTCATTAAATTTCTTCCTATACCCCAAACTTTGGTACAGGAATATGATAAAGCCGTAAGTGTTTTGGGGGACGAAATTACTTTGGTGCAAGTAATATCCGTTGTAGTCGTAGCACCTGTTCTGGAAGAAGTTCTTTACAGAGGACTTATTATGAAAAGTCTGCAAAGAGGTATGCCTGCAGTTATCGCACTTATTATACAGGCTTTGTTGTTTGGCCTTATGCATGGCCAGCTTCTATGGATATGCTATGCCACCTTTTTGGGAATTTTGTTGGCTGTTATAAAATTAAGATACCAATCCCTATATCCCTGTATACTCCTGCATTTGTCATTTAATGCAGCAAACTATATACTGATACCATTTTATTATAAAATTGCAGACAATATTTACATTGATATTTTACTTTTTATAACATCATTTATCATATCTGTTTTTATGGTTAAAATAATCTTTAGAAAAACCATTAGAAATCGGGTTCTCTACAAGACAGAACCCGGTTATTCCTCTCAATATGCCGGCGGGGAAACAAAAGATGTGCATTTTGACAAGTAAATATGAAACCATTAAAGTGAAGTCTTGCACGTTTTGGATTGTATCATATATAACTTATATTTTTAGTGGTTTGACGAAATCCTTATTTTACAAGCTGCTGGGTTTAGCATGTATGTTTTTTTATACATCTAAAAAATATAAATATGAAATATTTAACTTTTACTATTTCAAATTCTAATCCCTTATTGTATAATAGGAGTAATCGTGTAAAAATGGTCTGTTTTTATTTAGTATAATCAGACCTCATTATAAATATTTTAAATATTTATAGAAGCAAATGCTTTTAATATGTAAGACATAAATGAAGGGAGAATGATAATGAACAAAAAACTCGAAGCTTGGGTTAAAGAAATGGCCGATTTATGTAAACCTGACCGAATATATTGGTGCGATGGTTCAGAAGAAGAAAATAATCGTTTACTAAAAGAAATGGTCGATTCCGGTATGGCAACTCCTTTGCCTAAACGCCCCGGAAGCTATCTTTTCAGAAGTGATCCGTCAGACGTTGCCCGTGTAGAAAACAGAACTTATATTGCATCAAAAACTCAGGAGGATGCAGGCCCGACAAACAACTGGATTGACCCTGAAGAACTGAAAAAGACAATGACCGGTCTCTATGACGGATGCATGAAGGGACGTACTATGTATGTAATACCCTTCTCTATGGGCCCAGTAGGTTCACCTGCTTCTAAAATCGGAATCGAATTAACTGACAGCCCATACGTTGTAGTTAATATGCGTATTATGACCCGTATGGGCAAAGAGGTATTAGATGCACTGGGTGATGGAGAATTTGTACCATGCCTCCATTCTATAGGCGCTCCTTTAGAAGAAGGACAAGAGGATGTTTCATGGCCTTGCGCTCCTATGGATCAAAAATATATCAGCCACTTCCCTGAAGAAAGGACTATCTGGTCCTATGGCTCCGGATATGGCGGAAATGCTCTTCTCGGAAAGAAGTGCTTTGCTCTTCGTATAGCCTCTGTTCAGGCTCGTGATGAAGGCTGGTTAGCTGAGCACATGCTTATATTAAAAATTACAAGCCCTGAAGGTAAAGTGAATTATGTATGTGGCGCATTCCCAAGTGCCTGCGGTAAAACAAACCTGGCTATGTTGGTTCCTACAATTCCGGGCTGGAAGGTTGAAACCATCGGCGATGATATCGCCTGGTTAAGATTTGGTGAGGACGGACGTCTTTACGCTATTAACCCTGAAGCAGGTTTCTTTGGCGTTGCTCCGGGTACATCAGAAGATTCTAACCCCAATGCTATGCACAGCATTGAAAAGAATACAATATTTACAAATGTTGCTTTAACCGATGATGGTGATGTTTGGTGGGAAGGAATCGGAAAACCCGCTCCTGAGCATGCTATTGACTGGCATGGAAATGATTGGACTCCTGAGTCCGGTACTAATGCTGCTCATCCTAACGCACGCTTTACCGCTCCTGCAAGCCAATGTCCTGTTATCGCTCCCGAATGGGAAGATCCAAACGGTGTGCCGATTTCAGCAATCCTGGTGGGCGGACGTCGTCCCAGCACTATTCCACTGGTACATGAAAGTTTTGACTGGAACCATGGCGTATTCCTGGGATCTATTATGGGTTCAGAAATTACAGCAGCAGCTATATCAGACAAGATTGGTCAGGTTCGCCGTGATCCGTTTGCAATGCTTCCGTTTATCGGATACCATGTATGTGATTATTTACAGCACTGGATTAATACCGGCAAGAAATCTGATGAAAGCAAACTGCCGAAAATATTCTATGTCAACTGGTTCCGCAAGGACGAACAAGGCAAGTTTATATGGCCTGGCTACGGTGAGAACAGCCGTGTTCTTAAGTGGATCTGTGAAAGAGTATCTGGGGAAGGCAACGCTGTTAAGACAGCTATAGGGTATATGCCTACTGCTGATGATATTGATACCGAAGGTCTCGATATTACAAAAGAAGCTTTAGAAAGCATCCTGGATGTTAACAAAGAAGAATGGCTTAATGAGATTGAATCAATTAAAGAACACTACAAGAATTATGGTCCTAAGCTTCCGCAAGAGCTAAAAGACCAGCTGGCAGCTTTGGAGCAGAGACTAAAAGGCTAATACAAAATGATTTACACAGGAACGGTATTCTACCGTTCCTTTTTCTATTAAGCTGCAGCAAAAAGATCCTTCGACTCCGCCGCGGGATCATCAGGATAAAATTAGAGGTGTTTTGCTGTCAATTCGAGTCGTATAAAAGTGTGGTTATTGTGTATTAATATGTTATAATTATTAATTATATAATTTATAAAGTAACGCATTATATATTACCTTTATGGCACCAGTTACCGGGAGGGAATGCATGCTTAGAATTCACTATTATCGCTATGACCAGGACTATACAGGCTGGGACCTCTGGATATGGGAAAAAGGGCAGGAAGGCTCTCCTTTCATGTTTAATCAACAGGAATTATTAAATGGTGATCCCACAAGGGTATTCAAAATTGCTGAAATTGATGTTTCAGGGTTTACCAGTAATGATATCGGTCTTATTGTGCGCCGGGGAGGATGGCACGAAAGGGATCTTCATATAGACCGCTTTTATACTTTTTCCGATAATGCAAAAAACTCAACTGAGTATATTTATCTGGTCCAGGATACGGCCGAAATTTTTACCTCCTTAGAGGAACTTCAGCTTTCACCCGGTTTTGAAAAGGCTATTTTCCAAAATTTCAGAGAGATTTTTGTATCCTTGCAGGCACCCGCCAATTACAGTCATGAGGAAGAACCCTTTCAGGTTTTTGAAAACGGTCTAAATGTAACTATACGTCATGTTACTCCTATAAGAGGCAACAGGGATTTTGTCATTTCACTAGAAAACGATATGATGCCCGGTTCCACATATATGATTTATAAACCCGGCTTTAGAAACGGTTATGTGGATTATGGCATGATATATGATACCCCTGAATTTGATAATTTATTTACTTATAATAATGATGATTTAGGAGCAAACTGGAGCCCGGACTCCACCTGTTTCAAGGTATGGGCACCCACAGCTTCAGCAATGTTCCTGAACCTTTATGAAACAGGCTCAGGACCAAGTCTGAAGGATGTAATTGAAATGAAGCGTAAAGAAAAAGGTGTATGGGAAACCTGCGTTTCAGGCGATCTTTCAGGAATATATTATACTTTTAGTTCTATGGTAATGGGAAAGACCCTTGAGGCGGCCGATCCATATGCCAAATCTTCAGGGGTAAACGGAAGACGGAGCATGGTGGTAAATCCTGCTCTGACAAACCCCGAAGGATGGGAGAATGTACGTCATAAAGAATTGTTAAACCCTACTGATGCTATTGTTTACGAAGTGCATGTGCGGGACATTACCATGCACCCCAGCTCGCAAGTTCAGTACCCCGGCAAGTTTCTTGGTCTGGCACAAAACGATAGCCGCTCCTTTGAAAATATGCCCACCGGATTGTCACATCTGGTTGATCTTGGTGTAACGCATGTCCATCTCTTACCTGTTTTCGACTTTTTCACGGTGGATGAAACAAAACCATTGGAAAACCAGTATAACTGGGGCTATGACCCCACCAATTTCAATGTTCCTGAAGGTTCATATGCAACTGATGCCCATAACGGATACACCCGCATCATTGAGCTGAAGCAAATGATTATGGCATTAAAAAAAGCCAACATGGGTGTTGTTATGGATGTGGTCTACAATCATACTTATAAAACCATTGACTCTGATTTGAATAAACTTGTCCCAGGATACTACTATCGTCAGGACCACATGGGCAACTTCTCCAATGGTTCCGGTTGCGGAAACGAAATTGCCAGTGAACGATCAATGGTACGGAATTTTATTGTTTCATCTGTAAAAATGTGGACTCGGGAATATAAGATAGATGGTTTCAGGTTTGATCTTATGGGCCTTATAGATATTGAAACCATGAATGATATCCGGCTGGCCCTGGATAAGATAAGTCCGTCAATACTGCTCTATGGCGAGGGCTGGACAGGAGGCCTTTCACTGTTAAAGGGTTATAACTCTTCCATCAAGGCTAACGCCGCCAAGCTGAACAAAATTGGTTTCTTTAATGACAATACCAGGGATGCCATAAAAGGTGATACGTTTCATAAGAATAAGACTGGTTTTATAACAGGAAACTATAAGTATAAAGAGGGAGTAAAATTTGGTGTTGTGGGTGCAGTATATCACCCGGGTATCGATTATTCAAAGGTTAATTACTCCGGATATGCATGGGCGGCCTATCCATGGCATTGTGTAAATTATACTGCTTCTCATGATAACCTTACCCTTTATGATAAGCTGGTGGCCAGCAGACCTGATTTAAAAGAGGCTGATTATATCCGCCTTGTAAACCTTGCCGCCGCAATAGTGCTGACCTCACAGGGCATACCTTTCTTTATGCTGGGAACCGATATGATGAGGACAAAGAAAGGGGAACACAATTCATATAATCTTCCTGACGATATCAACCAGATTGACTGGTGGCTGAAATACCGATACCAGCAGGTCTTCAATTATCATAAGGGACTTATTAACCTCAGAAAAGCTCATCCGGCTTTCCGTATGATACATGCTGAGGAAATAAGAAGAAATCTTGCTTTTTACCCCTGCCCCGAATATGCCGTGGCTTTTTCCCTCAATAATTATGCCAATAATGATTCCTGGAAAACTATTTTCGTAGCCTATAACGCAGGAATACAGACGCAAAGTATCTCTTTACCCCAAAACGGGCACTGGAATGTTGTAGTTGATGATAATACTGCTGGCTTAAAGTCTCTATATAGTTTTGACGGAAACACTGTTGATGTCCCGGCAATATCTGCCATGGTCTTATATCTTTCAAATTAAGTATATAAACTGAAACATATTATGTTAAAATATTTTAAGATAAAAGAAAACAGGAGAAAAACCAATGAAAAAAAATAATCTGATTCTTTACATTACTTCTTTTTTATCCGGTATGACAGTAATGGCTGTTGAACTATCATGTTCAAGACTCTTAGCTCCTTATTTCAGCTCTTCACAAATTGTATGGTCGGTTATCATCGGGCTTATTATGATTTGTATGAGTATAGGTAATGTTTTAGGCGGGAGAAGCGCCGATAAACATAAGAGCCTTGGACGGCTATATTTTTATATCTGGATTGCTTCAGTGTGGATTGCTATTATTCCGTTTGTAAGCAAATACTTAATTGCACTTATTGCAGGTCTTCTTATGCTGATTATGCCGGGAAGCGATCTGGTTGTATTGGGCTCGGCTATTTCATGTCTGGTAATATTCTCACTTCCAATGATACTATTGGGAATGGTGTCGCCTTACCTGGTAAAGCTGGGTGTTGAGGATACAGATAACAAGGGGCGTATNGCAGGCCAGATATATGCCATGGGAACTATCGGAAGCATTATCGGAACATTTGCTCCCACCTTCCTTACAATTCCCTACATAGGCACCAGTAAGACTTTTTTACTCTTTGCTCTGCTGTTAAACATAGTATGTGCCCTTTACTTTATCTTTACCAAAAAGAATGCATTGCGTAATACTATAACCGCAATTCTGATACTGGTTTTTATGTTACTCCCCCTCAATAACTCCTATGCGTTTTGGAAAGATAATTTATTATACGAGGGGGAATCCTTATATAATTATCTTCAGGTGGAGGAAACCGATACCTCTATAATATTATCAACAAATGTCGCTTTCGGAGTCCAGTCTATCTATAAAAAGGATGGCTCACTTTCGGGGTACTATTATGAATATGCGCTTATGGCACCTTATTTCATAGAGGATATGTCTCCTGAAAAGGAGCTGGATGTTTTGGTGCTGGGATTGGGAACAGGTACTTTTCCAAAACAGCTGAAAAAGTACATCCCTAATGTTAGAGTTGATGCAGTGGAAATTGATGCCGAGATTGCTAATTTGGCCACAAAATACTTTAATTTAAGAGAAGATGAGGCTAATGTATTCATAAATGACGGACGCAGTTTTTTCTCGACATCTGACGCAAAGCAATATGATATTATCCTGGCCGATGCTTATCAGGATATTACAGTGCCTTTTCATATGTCTACCAAAGAATTCTTCCAAATTGTTAAGGAACATCTAAAGCCCGGCGGCGTTCTTATTGTTAACGTAAATATGAAATCAGGGAGTTTTACAGGTGTGCCCGAGTATCTGGCCAATACTGTAAAAAGTATTTTTAACAAGGTTTACAGAGCTGATCTTACACAGGTTACCAATTCACTTCTTTTTGTCAGTGATGACCAGCACATGATTGAAAACTATAAAAAGAATATCAATGCCCAAATAGGAAAGGAACATGATTTATACTATATTTCAGAATTTATTGATAAAAATCTTGTGGAAATGACCGATGACAGTTTAATTCTTACCGACGATCTTGCTCCGGTAGAGATTCTGGGACAAAAATCCTTAACCGAGATCGTTAAAACAGAGGTTGCCAATGTAAGAAAACAAGTGGAAGGCAAGAGTTTAAAAGAAATTTTTGAACTTTTAACACAATAGTCTGTGTTGTCAAAGGGGCTGACTCATTTAGAGCCAGCCCCTTTATCTGTACATGATTTATATTTTTTAGTCAAACTATCGCAATACACCTGATAAGTTATCAACAACTTAACAAAATCACCTGCCAGCGTTATAAAAGCTCCAATCAACAACAGCTTATTAATGTCAAAGTTGTAGTTGCGGTAAACCATAACATCCCTCGGGAAATCTTTGATACTATACTATTCATCAGGTTACCCTATTGTTCAGCTATTCTGCTAAAATAAAAGGCTTGCTTAACAAGTTATCTTTCTTTGCCCTAATACTTAAGGGTTCTCCAGTCAATAACTGAGTTAAAATATTCGTCGACACCTGACCATTTGCATCAGTATGCCAGAAGGGGTAAGACAAATCATTTAAATAAATACCTACACCTTCAACCGGTTTTCCGTTTCTGTCGGTTACCGTTATTCTAGTGGTTTCGCCGGGATTAATTCCATCGGCTTTCAATATCAGCGGGTAATCAGGGCTTACCTTCATATCCGGCAATGGGAATCGCTGGCTTTGTCCTCTGCCTTCAACAATCATTGCTCCCAGATGAAGTTTTATCTGGGTTTCATCTCCAAAGCCGGGTTTTGCTTTGAAGGTTATGGTAGCCAGTTTGGATGTATCAGCAGTTGATAAGTTTGTCAGGTTGTCTACTACTATTAGTACCCTGCCATTTTTCTCATCGATCCGATTAGCTATAACTGTACCCTTTTTAGCCCAAGGCTCCAAGGCTGCCTGAATTCCCGGGGTTGAACTATCCTGATCCACTGGTTCAAGTTTTGTTACATCGTACTCAAAATCAACATAAATCTTTTTCAGATTCTTTGGGTTTTTAATGTTCAAAGTTGTATTAAGGCTTCCGCCTTCAATAACTGTAGCATCGGTAACAGCTGTTACCTGAGGCGCTCCTGTATCCACTGTAAAGGTAATGGTATGTGTCCCTTTATTTCCGGTCACATCGGAATAATTTATGGTAAGGCTGTGATGTCCGTCATAAAGAGGAATATCTGAACCAAGCTCTCCTTTTATAAGGACACTTCCTGCTCCCTCAACCGAGACATTATTTAACTCATTTCCGTCAAGTACTGCCTTCACGCTGTTTGCATCTATATCGGCCCCGTTTGTCCCCTTAATTATTTCAGCTGAAAAAGGAATCTTTGAGGTCTTAATTACAGCTTTATCGGCAGGAGATGTAACCTTAACTGTCGGCGCCTGAACTATATTTCCTTCGGTATATACGGCACGTATCTGATCAAAATACAATGTTCCTTTTGTTCTCATTTCATCTCTGGAACACATTACTCTTATAGGTGTTTCAAGAGTAAACGGTCCCTTTCTTCCGGCGGGTATTTTCGCCTCGACATATTTCCAGCCGGTCCAGTCAATTCCGCCTGTTCCGGTAGCCGGGTTATAATCGGGGGTGTAATCGATGTAGAAACTCTGTCCGTTTCCATCTTTTACGCTTGCTCGAAGCCATGTCTTGCTGTTATCCCCGTACACCCACATTCCAATAGCCTTAGGTGATCCGGGTACAGTAAGGTCGGTCTTGGCTTTTGTATTAGGATTCAGCGCATATGCATATACACCGGCTACGCCGCTTTCTACACCTGCGCCTAAAGTGAAGTCATAATCCAGTTTCAACAGTCCACTGCCTGACCTTGCCAGTTCGTTGTCCTGAATAAGGGATACATTGGCGGATTTTGCTCTTACAGATGAATATCCCCAACCGATTTGGTTTTCAAAATCTTCTATTGCGTTTGGTGTGGCCGGAATTACAACGTCTATGTATGCAGATGTGTTTCCATATTTTACAATTATACGGCCGCTGCCGGATGCATTGTCGGCCATGGTAAACAATCCATCCTGGGTAATAGTACCGATATTTCCCTCAACCTGCCAGTAGAAGGAACTGTCACTACTGTTAACTTTTATATTATAATAGTAGGCTTCGCAGCTTAAATCTATCTTATCTCCCGGAAGAAGTGTTAAAACACTCTTGGAGGGCTTAATAGAGGTTACCCTGTCCAGAACTGTGACAGATGAGCTGCCCACTATATTCTTGTTTGCAGCCATGACATGGAAAGTACCGGTAGTATTGCCTACCTTTAATAAACCGTTATTATCTATAGCACCTGTACCGCTCGCCCATTCAACTGAAGCAGGTAATTGGGCAGGAAGATAATGCTTATTGGTTGCCTTAACCGAGTATTGTACCGTAGCTCCGGGCAAAGCATATACTTTTGCCGGGTACACATGGAGATTTTCTGCCACTTGACTGTTTACTTCTTTCCCCTCTTTTATGGCAACACTATTCTTTGAGATAAGAATAAGGCTGTTGGAATTTGCCCTTTCTCTCCCGTCTGACGGGTTGTTAAGAAGCCCCGGACTTGAATGCCCCGGCATTCTGGCTATAATTGCCGATGAGCCGCCGCCATCTAATTGCAGAGCTTTTACACAACCTAATTTATGAAGAAACTGAGCAATCTCTGCGCTGGAAACACCCTGACTTAAGGTACTTCTTCCATCCACCTGATAAAATATTACATCACCGTTGGATTTAACCCCCACTGCTGTGGCAGGGTTATAATTCGATGCAGACAATCCGCTGGTTATTACACCGTTGTTAATTAGTATTGTTTCTCCACCAATGGCCTGGGTTACATTAGTCCATTTGTTTTCCGGATCTTTAAAATTGAAAACCACTTCGTCCCCTATCCTGAAATCAGCCATTGAACTAAAGCCGCTCTTTCCGTTTCTCGCAGATAGAACAAGCTGGTTTTCACCTATTGGTGTTGATTTTGCATTTATTTTTATACCAGATATTCTGGCCTTTACCGTTCCACCAATCTTAAGGTCTCCATCTATTATATCAAGTATAGCCTCAAGGCTTGGTACAGTACTTCCGGTATTAGGTCCGAAATCACTGCTGTACAAATAAGGACCCCAATCGTTCTGCGGCTTGTTAAAATTGCCGAAGGTATACTTCTTGCCGTTTACTGTATAATACATTTCAAAATTAGGCATATCAATGATAACTGTACCATCCTCATTAAAGCCCACAGCATTCCATTTGGTGTTGCTGTAGCTTATAAGCCTGCCGTTTTGTACTAATAGGCCTATCGGCACGCCATTTTCGGTATAGTAGAAATCACCGTTAATTCCTCCGATTATTGAGACACCCTGGTTTTGTTCCTCTATCTTTGACATACTGCTTAAAGTTACTCGGCTGCTTACACTGTTGCCGTATGCTGCAAATACCATGGCATCTGAGGTTTTGGGGTTGAAAGTAATTGTTTGCCCCGCCTTATAGGCATTACCACTGTTAATACCGCTCCACCGGTTCAAAACAACACCTTCAGCTATCCTCCTCTCTTCGGTGTGGAAGATTGACGTATTGCCGAAGCCAGAAACATACGCCAGAGAGATGTTCCCTGCCATTGAAAATATCAGGGTAAAACAAAGCAACAAAGCCATAAGCGATTTTTGTACCTTAATAAAACTTTTTCTCATGTATAGACCTCCTGATTAATAAAAAAGAGCTTCTAGGAAGAGCTTAACATAAATCGCCTTTTCAATGTAGTAAAATTGTATTACTTGTATGTTTCTCTTTTATTACGAACAAAGCTGAAACTATTTTAATATGTTTTTCTGATATCAAAATCTCATTTGAATTGTTTTACGCATCAATTGTATTAAAAAAGCAGCCTCTCTGGCCGCTTTTTTATTTTATGTTCTTATTTCTTCTTACCCTTAGTTGCTGCAACTTTTTCCTTCAGCTCCTTGCCTGCCTTGAACACAGGAGCCTTGGAAGCAGGAATATTAATTTTTTCCTTTGTGCGAGGATTTACACCGGTACGAGCTTTGCGGTCTCTAACGTCAAATGTGCCAAAGCCAACCAATGTAACTTTTTCGCCTTTTACTAATGACGCGCTAATGCTCTCGATAATTGCATCCAGTGCAATACCTGCATCCTTCTTAGTCATTTCCGCCTTTTTGGCAATTGCATCAATAAGATCTGCCTTATTCATGTCAACTCTCCTTTCGGATATTTCTGGCACTATGTGCCAAGTAGTTTATACCCATATTATTTCATAAAGCAACATAAAAAGCCATCTTTTTTCGCAAAAAATTTAAAATTTTTTCAAAGAAAACCACTCCTTGAGCTGTTTACAACTGTATCGATGGCTGTAATCCTTTGTTCATGCACTTTTTGGCAAATGGATATAAAATCACAGAGAAAGAAAATTTCCAGATTTATTTTTTTGAAAAAAGCCTATCATCAGGAGTTTCCCTGAAATCTTTATGTTTTTAGAACCATATTTGGAAATATATTCAGTTTGGCGTTTGATAAAAAATCTACTGTAACATAATCACTTTTAATATAATTGGACAAATTATAATATATAAATAAGAAGTAAACGCACAAACTAGACACATCATTGGGTAAACAATATGAAAGGTGTGATCATGTGCATAGATTAAAAAAAATAATGCTTGGATTGCNGGGTATATTTTTGCTTTTCTTTTCAGCCTGTGGAAAAACCATCAGCTATACAAATATTTCTCCTAAGGATGCACTGGATGTTATTAAGGGAGANAATAAGGCAGTTCTGATAGATGTTCGTACACCTGAGGAGTTCAGTGTAATTCGTATTCCCGGCAGCTTACTGATACCCGATTATGAGATAAAAGACAAGATCGCCGATGTGGTACCTGATAAAGATACTACAATAATAGTTTACTGCAGAAGCGGAAACAGAAGCAGATCCGCAGCAAAGACGCTTATTGACATGGGATACACCAAGGTTTTTGATCTGGGCGGCATTATAGATTGGCCATATGACACTGAAGGGGACAACGAGTTATGATCCTGTGTTTTATAGCCCATGCTGTAACTCAACGCTCCTTTTATATAAATTGGGAAACAACTTGTATATAATAACTGCACGAATATGTTGTAAAATTTATACCCTCCAACGCAGCCATATACGAGTTGTTTCTTTTTTATGCCCTGCAATACAATTTATTAAAACAGCACTTCACACTACTCAACAAAGGCTATTCTGTCTGATATGATAAGCCGTTTTATACCTGTGTAAAATCGCTTGACTCAACTAAATGCCTGTGTTACAATATTCAAGCATGCTGGCAAAAAACCAGCAAAATGCATATAAGACATATAAACAGATATGGAGAGATGGCTGAGCTGGTCTAAGGCGCACGACTGGAAATCGTGTGTACGTTTGAAGCGTACCGTGGGTTCGAATCCCACTCTCTCCGCCAAAATTAGAGGCTTTTAGGGATATCCCTTGAAAGCCTCTATCATTTATTGCTATTTTAATTGTGATATTATTGTGACATTTCTATTATTTCTTCCAAAAGCACCAGCAAGTTTTAATTAACCATGGTATTTTATGATTAGTTTAATATAAATCTAAGAGCCCGGTCAAACCGATAAACCGCTATTTTCAATGGTCTTAATACTTTCATTATCTTCAAGTTAATCCAGAAAAATTTTCAAGTACGCAATAATTATTTAACATGTCCAACGGAATTGATTCACGTAATACGATAATGCTAACTAGTCCGTATTTTCATTAAAAATT
>JGI24710J26742_10002431_pt1 | contig 16462 bp, 10 predicted proteins | sample BioPla2DNA2_FD_26742 | JGI IMG/M metagenome (IMG submission 26742) | reverse complement strand
ATCCCAGCTCATCTCCGCGTAGAACACCTCTGTGTCGATATCGAACGCTTTGAGAAGGCGTGGCGACACGATGCCGAAACTACCGATGGGATGCTTGTGGGTGGCGATGCTCACCCCGCTGGAGAGCACCTCGTTCTCGATGGGTTCGAACCGAAGGGCTTTCTCGCTAATGCCCAGTCTCTTCAGGATATTCTCCACGTGTGCCTTCAGCTCGTATACCGAACTCTGCTCCTCTTTGACGGCCCAGTTCTTGTGGGTCCGTTTCCCGCATATCCATAGTCCCACGCGGTACTCCTCCGAGAACTCGGCCACCGGGTCCTCTTCCCTTTTCCGCTCCGGGTTGTAGAAGTAGCAGTTCCCGAACTCGTAGAACCGTAGGTCTTGGTGCTTCCGGTTGCGGTTGTAGGCGATGCTCTCAAGCCCCCCGTAGAGGAGCGTTTGCCGCATGACCCCCAGGTCGTTACTCAACGGGTTCAGCAGCGTCACGCTGTTTTTGATGGGGTGCATCTCGCTCGACTCGTAGTAGCTACGCTTCGTGAGCGAGTTGTTCATGATCTCGTGGAACCCGTTCGCCGTGAGCTGTTCCGAGACGAGCGTCTGCAGCTTATGCTTCCGGTCGGTCGCCGTTTGGAACGACAGGCTGCCCCTTAGGGCATGGGAGACCTCCACGTTATTGTAACCATATATCCTGAGGATATCCTCGACCACGTCCACGTCGCGGGTCACGTCCACCCGGTAGGTGGGTATGCGGAGCAGGAGCTCTTCCCCTTTCTCCGCCTCGATATCTATCTCCAGGCTCTGGAGGATGCTTCGAATTTCCTCCTTGGGAATCGCTTTCCCGATAAGGGCGGTCATCTTGGGATAGGAGAGCGTTACCTTGGGGCGTTCGATGGGTTTGGGGTAGATATCCCGTATGGTTCCCTCGATAATCCCGCCAGCCACTTCCTTGATAAGCATGGCGGCACGCTTGAGCACGTAGACGGTGTTGTTTGGGTCCGCCCCCCGTTCAAAGCGAAACGATGAGTCGGTATTCAGCCCGTGCCGCCTAGCGGTTTTTCGTACCCATGTGGGGTGGAAGTAGGCCGACTCCAGGAAAACATCTTTCGTCTCCTCGGTCACCCCGGATTGAAGTCCCCCGAACACGCCGGCGATACACATCCCCTCTTCGGCGTTGCAGATCATCAGGTCGTTCTCGTCCAGCTCCCGCACCTGCTCGTCGAGCGTGGTGAATTTCGTTTGGCTCGGCAGGGTGCGCACCACCACCTCGTCTCCCGTGATGTAGCCCGCATCGAACGCGTGGAGCGGATGTCCCGTTTCGTGCAGCACGAAGTTGGTGATATCCACCACGTTGTTGATGGGGCGCAGCCCGATGGTGGTCAAGTGGTTTTTCAGCCAGTCGGGACTCTCTTTCACCGTCACTCCACGGATGGTCAACCCCGAGTAGCGAGGGCAGGCCACGTGATTGGCCACCACCACCTCGATACCCCCCTCTTCGGTGTCCACGGTGAACGTGTCGACTGAGGGCTTCTTGAGCTCAAAGGGCTTGCCCGCCTGCTTGAGGTAGGCAGCCAGGTCGCGTGCCACCCCGAAATGCGATGCCGCATCCACCCGGTTGGGGGTGATGTCGACCTCTATCCGGTAGTCGCTCTGCACGTTGTAGTACTCCTTGGCGGGGGTACCCACCCGCGCGTCATCGGGCAGCACGATGATGCCCTCGTGCGACGTGCCGGTACCAATCTCCCTCTCCGAGCAGATCATGCCCAGTGACTCCTCGCCCCGTATCTTGGTGCGCTTGATGGTGAACACCTTATCGTCGTCGTAGAGCTTGGTGCCGATGGGGGCCACCACCACCTTCTGCCCGGCCGCCACGTTGGGTGCACCGCAGATGATGTGTAACGGTTCTGCCCCGTCGCCGATATCCACGGTGGTCAGGTGCAGGTGATCGGAGTTGGGATGGCGGGTGCAAGTCAGCACTTGCCCAATGACCAGGCCTTCCAGCCCCCCTTTGATGGATTGTATCTCCTCCACGCCTTCCGCCTCGATGCCGATGTCCGTGAGGGCATCCGCGGTTTCTTGCGGGGAGAGGTCAAATTGCAGGTACTCTTTGAGCCAATAGTAGGATATAATCATGTGAACTTACTTTGAAAGCCGAAACGCCTTTTGAAGCGGATNNCCGCTTCAAAAAGGCGAAAAACTGAAAAATCGGAACGTTGGGTAGTNGATCAATAGCCGCGAATGGCCTTCACGCCCGGGAGCACCTTGCCTTCGATCATCTCCAGCAGTGCACCTCCCCCGGTAGAAACGTAGGAGACCTTTTCGGCATGGCCGAAGTTGTTGACGCAAGCCACCGAGTCACCCCCACCAACCAGGGAGAATGCTCCGTTTTTAGTAGCCTCCACGATGGCATTGGATATCGCTTTTGATCCCACGGCGAAGTTCTCGAACTCGAACACACCGACCGGCCCGTTCCACAGGATGGTTTTTGAGCCCTTGATCACNTCNGAGAATAATTTCGCCGATTCGGGACCAATATCAAGTCCTTGCCACCCGTCNGGTATCTCGTTTACCGGGCAGAAGTCGGTTTTGGCATCGTTGCTAAAGCTGTCAGCTATCTTCGTGTCGGTGGCCATCACGAGGTTCACCCCTTTCTCTTTGGCCAGTGCCACGAGCTCTCTCGCGAGGTCGAGCTTATCATCTTCTACGATTGAGTCGCCGATCTTCCCACCATCCGCTTTTACGAACGTGTAGGTCATGCCCCCCGCGAGGATCAGGTTGTCCACCTTGTCAAGCAGGTTCCGGATGATATCGATTTTCGAGGACACTTTGGAGCCACCCATGATGGCTGTGAAGGGCCGTTGGGTATCCTTCATCACCTTTTCCACGGCGTTGATCTCGTTTTGCAGCAGGTAGCCGAACAGCTTGTGTTCTGCGTCGAAGTGGTCTGCGATGAGCGCGGTGGAGGCGTGTGCCCGGTGGGCAGTGCCGAACGCGTCGTTCACGTACACGTCGGCGTAGGAGGCCAACTTTTTGGTAAATGCCTTTTGGGACTCTTTGGTAGCCTTGTTCGCACTATCCACCTCCTCTTTGGTGGCGTCTTCCTTCAGCCCGCGTGCTTTGCCCTCCTCTTCGGCGTAAAACCGCAGGTTCTCAAGCAGCAGTGCCTCGCCCGGTTTCAGCGCGGCCGCTTTTGCTTTCGCCTCTTCACCAACGCAGTCGTCGGCAAACTGCACCTCGGTGCCCAGCAGTTCCGATACACGGCCAAGGATATGTTTCAGAGAAAACTTGTCGGACGGTCCTTGGGGTCTTCCCAGGTGCGATCCGATGATCACGCTACCCCCATCGCTCAGTATCTTCTTCAGGGTGGGGATAGCTGCGCGGATGCGCGTGTCGTCCGTGATTTGGAATTTTTCATTCAGCGGCACGTTAAAGTCCACGCGCACGAATGCCTTCTTACCGGCAAAATTAAACGAGTCCATTGTTTGCATAATTCTATCTATTAATTTTAATGTTGCTTCGTGGTTGTTTGGGTTCGATGGATAAACCTGATCGCGAAGGTACTAAAAAATAAGGATGTTTTTCTACTTCACGGCGTGTCAAATTACCCGTTTTTTGAAAAACTATCATGTTCGACCGTTCTCAATTTTCACTAAGAGGGTATTTCAAACAGAGAACCGATGTTGTTATTGATTAAAAAATCTGCTTCGTTACCCCCTTTATCCAAGATCATCTCTTTCAGGTAGCCGCGCGAAAAAGCATTGGCTGTAATGATACTACAAGCATTGTCCTTTACCCAAAATGCGTAATTGGGGGTCCACCTGCCTTTACCGTTGTCATCTCTGCCAACGGCTCCCGAGTTACCTGTAACCGTTATGCCCCTGCATTGTGATATCACCATTTGGCAGGATTCTTCCAATCCTTCCGGCACATTCTGAGCATCTTTCCCGTTTCTACGGAAAACGTTTCCGGTAAAAGTGGAATTACTTACCCGGTAGGCACCAATGGCTGCCCCATAATTCCGGTCGAAGGCATTGCCTGTCACGTTCCAACAGTCGCCCCCCGCCAGATGCAGACCATATTCACCATTCCATTCCACGCGGTTGCATGTAAACATCACGGTACTACCTCCACCTACTTCCGTTGCGAAACCGCTTTTCCCATTGCCGGAGAACTGATTATCGGTTACAAATCCATCCCAACCTAAGATGCATACACCATGCCCTGCATTTCCTTTAAAAATACTGTGTCGAATAATAAATAGCCATATCCTTAACAGGTAAACGCCATGCCCCGAGAAAGAATTGATGCTTACATCTTCAATGACAGGTGCATTTTCTCTGGCTGTAAATGCTTCAGCATGGTTTTGAAAGATACCGTGTTGGACCTTTTGAGCATTTCTGTTCCCCCGTAGAAAAACTCCTCGTATGTGACAGCCGTAGGCTTCGGAAATGTTTAAAACGCAATCAGCGTTTTCGCTGTCAATAGTAAGTACAGCNCCGGCATCAGGACTATATGCCCACTGTGGTTCTGCTAACACTGTTGTGTATGGATGAACCTTTAAATCGTGACATTTGTAATTCCCTGAAGGAAAATAGGTCGTACCCTGTACTTCTCCCGCTGCATCCAGTGCTTTCTGAATGGCCTCGCTGTCAGCGGTTATCCCATCACCTTTGGCCCCAAAGTCTTTCACGTTGAAAACAGATGAACTTTGCGCTCCGGCATTCAATGGATTTGCGTAAATTGATTGGGAGCCTGCAATCAATCCTGTCGCGCCAATCAGCCCAACATGTTTAATAAAATTTCTTTTTGATGGTTCCATACTGCAAATATTGGTAATTATGTTTAGAGAGTGATATACTTGTGATTATTTCTTCAAAATTTACACGAATAAATCGGGATTTTCCGTAACAGTTGTCTCGACCATCGGTCGATAATGGCTTTGTGTGTCTATACTGTCTGTTTCCCCGGCTGAAGGCTGGCACGGTATGCACTGGGACTCATGCCCAGGTGTTTGCTGCAATAGCGACTGAAATAGCTGAGCGAGGAGAAGTTCATGATATCCGCAATTTGCGTGAGCGAGTACCGCGAATCATTCAGGTATTCCTTCAAAATGGGGACAGTGTGTCGATCGATGTATGACATCACGCTGGCTCCCGTCATCCGCTTGACCGTTGTGGAAAGGTACTTCTCACTCACGTTAAGATGCTTGGCATACCAGCTTACGCTGCGTTCGGTACGGGAGGTTCCTTTGGAGAGCAGACGCATTAGTTCGCCGACGATGATTCCTGCACGTTCAGTAATGGTGCTTTCGCCTTCCCGTCTGGAGTGAAACTCGAAGATATCGTATATCATTGTAAGGCAAAGGCTTCCCATAACCTCCCGGTAAAAGCGATGATCCGACTCTGATATCCTGTCGCGAATTCGGCGGATGTCTTCCAGAAAGATGTATAACTGCTCCTCTGTCAACGAGATGATCGGGTTTCCATAAAGGCTGATGCTGCCGCCGATGCTGTAGTTGTTTGGGGGAAGCAGGTTCTTGAGGAAACGATAATCGGCAGCAAGGAATTCTCCTTTGCAGTTAGGGGAAATGACCAGGTTTGAAATGGCATCTGGATGGGACAGCACCAGCAAGTCTCCTTGCCGGAATTGAAAAAGGCGGTCGAAATAGGTTAGGCTACCTTCCCCTGAAAGGCAGATAAGGTGAAGGCAGGAATCGGCCGGGTGAGGTAGCGTGATATCCTCTATTTTTTCTGAATAAAAAAAGTTCATCATCCAAAGATAAGAAGGTTTGCGAAAAAAGTGAAAGATAAAGCGCAATTTGTGAAAGTTGTAATGAAATGATTCTCCCCATCTTTGTAAAAGTAACGAATATTAAAAGAATCACCAAGATGTCATTATTATGAACCGAAGAGACACATTGAAAATTATGGGCGCCGGGCTGGCCGCCACCTTGATGGCGGGTATTGCGCCCCGAACCCATGCCGCTATCCTGAAAGACAGGGCGAATGGGAAGAAACGGCTTGTGTTCTATTTCACCGCTACCGGCAACTCCTTGTTCATTGCCAAACAGTTTTCTGATAATCCGCTTAGTATCCCTCAGGAACTGAAGAAGGATGAGCTGGTCTATGAGGCTGATGAGATTGGTTTTGTCTTTCCCGATTATGTGGCCTCTGCCCCGATGATTGTCCGCGAGTTTGTCACGAAGGGAACCTTCAAAGCACCCTATATCTTCTCGGTCATCACCTACGGCAATGCCTCCGTGAGTGTAGCCGAGTGGTGGAACGACTTTGCCAAGGAGCAGGGTGTAGTCAACAATTACGTTCAGACTATCCTGATGGTGGATGTCTACCTGCCGGTATTTGACATGAATGAGCAGATGGCTATCGACAAGAACATTGACGAGAATCTTGCCATGATACTGGAGGATATAGGCGCACAAAAGAATTTTGTTGCTCCTACTGATATGGGGTTCTTCACCGAAGAAAGACTTAAGAATATGCGGGATCACCACTTCTCCATGACGGCCGATCGGTTGCTGGAGTTAAGGAAAGATCGCTGTGCAGAGTGTTTGACTTGTGCCGATGTGTGTCCGCGTGATAACTTCTCGCTCGGGGAGGACGGGTTGCAGTATGCCGGACAATGCGAGTTTTGCCTTGCCTGCGTGCATCACTGCCCACATAAGGCGCTTACACTTAAGTCGGCCCGCGAGGGATGGCCCGGGGAGCGCAATCCCGAGGCCCGTTTTAGAAACCCGAATATCTCTTTAAGAGAAATCATTCGTTCCAATAAACAAACAAACAAAACGGTTTAATACGTCTGTTAACCGTAGTGAGGGAGTGCACAGATGACTTGATGGCAACTTTTGTATAAAATGGGAAGTAGTGAAAACGAACAAACCAATGAAATACTCGAATCAATTCCACAAGGAATCAACAGAGCGTTGCCTAAAAGAGATGGAAGAGTGGGCGAAGAACCCGGTTCCTCCCAAAGAGGCTTAGAGGCTAGCGTTCGAGATGCATAGGAAAATCAAGGAAGCTTTTCCTAACGAGGGGTAGCAGATGCCATGAAGGGATAAAGCTATTGTAAATATTCGGTGCCTATGAGGATAGGATTTACACACTTTTTGGAACAGTATCATATTCGGTAGTATCCCAAAAAGTGTGTAAGAAAAAAAATGGAACAGTCTAACAAATCTAAAGTGCTAAAGATAGTGTTATTACTCGTGATAACCGGCCTTGTTATACCTTTTGTTATTACATGTTTCAAGAAAAACAGGGCTTCATGATACTGTTTGGATGATCGTTGTCATTGTCTGCTTGTGTATCACGGCTGTCTATGGCCTGTTAAAAATAAAGTAATATAACGTGAGCTCAAGGTACGAAAAACACCCACACGTCTGTTTCTTTCGCCTGCCTGGAGTTTTAAGCGTGGGTTAGATGATTTTTACAGGCTGAAAAAACATGAAACATTTGTTTTTTCGATAAGAATATTTGCAAAGCGCATAATGATGTTGTATTTTTGTAAAGCAAACGAGGCGATGAATGAGAATAATATCAAAAAAAGCGTTACGAGATTTTTATACCCGGTATCCTGAATCGGAGATACCATTGCAAAAATGGTACATGGTGACAAAAAAAGCACGATGGACCTGCTTTAGCGACATCAAAAAATCGTTTAATTCAGTCGATAGCGTGGGGAATAAACGATATGTATTCAACGTGAAAGGAAACGATTTCCGCTTGGTGGTTATCATTCAATTTACCACTCAAACAGTTCTCATTCGTTTTGTAGGCACGCATGAACAGTACGATAAAATTAAAGATATTACAAAAATATAAAACGTTATGGCGACAATAAAAAATGAAAATACTTACAACTCCGTCATGCTTCGCGTGGAAGAGTTAATCGAGCAAGTGGACGAACACGCTCCAATGTCGGATCCGCGAGTTCTGGAGCTTGATCTTCTTGTAGATTTGGCTGAAGAATATGAAGATGAACATTATCCAATCGGGACACCCACCTTGCCCGATGTTATGAAACTACGCATGTCAGAAATGAATCTTACGCAAGAAGGACTCGCTCAACTGCTTGGATTAAGCCAGTCGCGCGTAAGTGACTACCTTACAGGCAAAGCAGAACCCACCCTGAAAACAGCACGCACCATTAGCAAAGAACTTGATATTGACCCGGCTATCGTGCTGGGCGTTTAAACAAGCAGATTCCAATAGCAAGTGGCATTTTAGTCACTCATCTCTTGTACGACATCCCAATTTTCTCGATGTCGGAGAAATAGATGGATGCAAGGTTGTTCCAATTCAACAGGGGTAAGTATTTTTTACCTGCCTTCCTCATTTTTTTTCTTATCGAAGCGTCGTTTAAAAGTAATTTGATTTTTTCAATAAAGTGGGAGGAGTCATTGGGGTCGCATAAAAATCCATTTACCCCATCTTCAACAAGAGCCTGCGAACCGCCACCCCGTGCGATTACCGGGATGCACCCGCACACCATCGCCTCCATGACTACATTACCATAGGTCTCCGATATGGATGGGAATATAAAAATATCGGTAGAGGCGTACAGTTTGCCCAATTCATTATGATCTATGTAGCCCATGAAAATGGCATTGGGCATTCTCTCCCGCGCCTCTAACTCGGCCATTCCATTTCCGGCAACTATAAAATTCACGTCAATACCTTCTGCCTCAACCTCGTCATAAATTTCAAACAGCAACTCCACGTTTTTCTCGTACACTATGCGGGAGGCGTAGAGCAGGCATGGCTTTTTATTATTCGTAAGACCCCGAATGTAATCCTTATCTTTCCTGTCAGGATTGAACAGTTCGGTATCGAGTCCCCTATGCCACTGCTTAAGCCTTTTTCGCTCCACCCCGTACTCTACCAGTTTATCAATCATAAAATCTGTTGGAACATATACCAGCTCGCAACGGTTGTAAAATTTCTGGTACACCTTTTCAGTAAGGTTTTCAGCAAAGCGAATCATAAAGGGAACCCCTTTAAAGTAGTACTGCATGTAAGAGATAAAGTGGGTGTGGTAGATACTCACAATGGGAATATCGTTCTTTACAGCGTATCGTTTCGCGAAAAAACCGAGTAGTGATGGGGTTGTAACATGGATAACATCAGGCTTAAACCGATGCAACTCTTTCAATATTTTGGCATGCGCGAGTCGGGGAAGCGATACCTTGTAGGTTGTATTAAACGGTATGATCAACGATGGAACTTTTACAACCTTATACGGGAAATCATGCTTCGGGGGCATGCCGGAGAAAAAGAGATATTCAAACCTCTCGGTAGGCAACCTGTCAATAAGCTGATAGACGGTCTTGATCGCGCCATCAAAATCTCTTATCAGCACATCTGCAAAAAAAGCAACTTTAATCTTGTGTGACACGCTATCTATTCTTTTGGTGAATGTATTGTTTTGTCGAAAACCGCTTTATAGCCAAGTACCATCTTGTCCCAGCAAAAGTTTTCGTCAGTGAATGCCTGACCCTCTCTGGCCATAGTTTCCAACCTCGGTTTATTGTTCAACAACTCCTCTATTTTATTGGCCCATGCCTCAGCATCTTCGGGTGGCATCAAGGAACCATTTTTGCCATCTATAACCGCTTCGGTAATGCCCTCCATATTTGAAGCCAACACGTATGTGCCTCGTATGCTTGCTTCGAGGGCAACCAAACCAAATCCCTCTTCATCTCCTTCGACATGTATATTTGGCATTACAAACAGATCAGCCAATGAGAATACCTGCATAAGGTCGTTGTAGGGTACGCCACCCAAATGGTAAATATTGGGTGTCGTTTTGAGCAGTTCCTGTATGTTTTTCGTGTCGCTGGCAGTTCCCAAAAAGAGTTCCACTTTATGTTTGCTTTTTTCAGGTAGAAGTGATATACAGTTGCTGATAAACGGCCGATCATCTTCCATGGGTCCGGTCATCAGAAATATCACATCACTGTTTAGTTTTGGCATAACATTTCTGATAAACCATGAAAACCCTTTGCGTAAGGCCGGTCTGCCGGATGACATCACGATATGTTTCCCCTCGACATTTACTCCATAAACGTTTTTTAATCGATCTATCGTCTCCTCTCTGTTAAAAGGAATATCTTTTAACGATGTATCCACACCATTCGGTACAGTAAATGTGGTATGTTCGCTAAAATTGCGCTTTATGCACTCGTTTCTGGTAAAACTGCTGACACAGATGGCACCGGCAAATTCAACCAGTTTTGGAACAATTTTTTGCTGGTACACTCCCAATGGGAAAGTGATATCTAAACCGTGATAGGTTACAATAACCGGTACATGGGGTAGTTTTTGCAACCAGAGGCAGGCTACGCCCATACCTCCATCGTTAAGGTGAATAAGCTTGATGTTTGGATGCCCTTTCAGGAATTTCTTCACCCTTCTCCTCAATTTGGCAAACCAGAGGGTCTTGTTGCTGTTGTCATCATATGCGATTACATGCGTCTTATAATATTGTTTGAGGCCGTTGGTGAGTTCATAGCTCTGTCTCTCCATTCCACCTATCGCGGGCGGATATTTATGCGTTATGCAAAGTATCTCACACATCCCTACAATTATTGCTCTGACAATAGATATTTTGACTCCCTAACAGTTTAAGACAATGTAAAACTCCATCGCGCCATCAAAATCTCTTATCAGTACATCTGCAAAAAAGGACTTACCAAAGTTACATTTTTTTATAAGCTACGACTTCCCCTATGAAAACACTAATTAAATATTGAGTGTTAATAAATCACGAAACGTTTGCCCCGACTTTTCTGAGTGGACTCAAAGTTAAGCAAGAAGGTGGCTATTGAAATTAATTGACATTCGCTTTTTATTGTTTGAAGTTCTCTATTTTGGCTTTAAGTTTCTGTATTGGGTGGGTGTTTGTCCTGTCTGTTTTTTAAAAAAGCTGCTAAATGATGCTGTTTCTGAAAACCCGAGTTCTCTTGAAATTTGGGCAATAGTGAGCTGATTGTCAGTCAACAACAACTTGGCATTGTCTATTAGCTGCTTATTGATAAAAATACCCGGAGAATTTCCGGTGGTAGTTTTTATCGCTTTAATCAAGTGCTTTGGGGAAATATGCAACTTGTTGGCGAAATAGGCTGTTTTGTGGCTTGCTTTTATCGGCTGTGTAAGCAAATTTAAAAAAGCATCGGTTATCTCCTCGTTCCTCGTGGAGTGAGTCTCCACTTTTTTGCTTTTCAAGAAAATTTCAGCTACTTCGCAAACAAACACCAAAAACAGATTCCGTAATGTTTCTAACTGAAACAGGGAGTTTTTGGTGTTACTTTTCCTGTGAATCAATTTGTAAATATCGATAAGGACCTGCTGTTCTTCTCTAGTGATGTGAGCAAGTGTGTATTGATGATTGGTGATTTGGCGAAAAGGTTTTACCAGTTGGGTGTTTAAGATGTGTTTAGCTAAAAAATCGCGTGATACAAACAGAAGTATTCCGTGATACTCCCCTTTTGAACGAATAACCTGTATAATAGACGACGGGTAGGCGATAAGCAAGGTGGATGACGTTATATTGTAATCTACTTGATTGATGCTAATATCTATATCACCATCGGTACACAACAAGATGCCAACGTAATCTTTCGTATCGGTGATCGCGTTATCGATTATAGGAAGTACACCATGATAGAAATAAAAATCTTTTTCCTGCCACTCATGGCCGATACTTATAATCGCCTCTCGCAGGGTTAAGAATGAATGGTGTGATTGATTCGTCATTTTTTATCACGTGCGGTAAAGTTTTGTAAATATATGAATTATTCGGGAAATTTCATCACTCTTTTGTAAGTTCTGAATCCCTTTAAGGAAATCAGTCGCTCCAACAATCAAGCAACATAACGGTTTAATACGGCTTGTTTTTGTTTACAAAACTGCCTACTGAAACAAGTACATGTTTTTCCAGGACTTAATCTATTTCCCTCATTTGCCGGAAAAGTTCCCTAACTTTACCGGAAGAAGAATCTCCGGAGATTGTATAATAAGAATTGGAATGAAGGGATAAAGCTAGTGTAAATATTCGGTGCCTATAAGGATAGGATTTACACACTTTTTGGAACAGTATCTCACCTATGCACGTGAACTTCTTGCTGTTATGTTTTGTTTAATCTATATACCTTGAAGAATAAGTGCAACTGATGTAAATGTAGATGTTCACTTGAGCGGCACCGATGATGGTTGATGAAAAATGAAACAATCCAATAAATCTAAAATACTGAAAATAGTGTTATTACTCGTGATAACCAGCCTTGCTATATCTTTTCTACTGCATATTTCAAGAATAACGGGGTTTCGTGATACTGTTTGGATGACCGTTATCATTGTCTTCTTGTGTATCACGGCTGTCTATGGCCTGCTGAAAATAAAGTAATCCAGCAAAATGATAGGTTATTGCTTGCAAATTGTTATATTTGCAAGCGGATTTCGTGTGATGTAACATTATTGTTTTTGTTTGCTTTCAAAGCGAAGGTTTTCAGCGAGCTTTATGTATAACAAGAGAACCATGATCGATAGCAATGCCAACGTGTTGCTTATCTATACCGGTGGGACCATCGGTATGGTGGAAAATGTGGTGACCGGGGCCTTGGAGCCCTTTAAGTTCAGCCACCTGCGCTCGAATATGCCGGAGATACAACGGCTGAAATTCAACGTGGACAGCTACCTGTTTGACCCGCCTATCGATTCATCGGATATGTCCGTTGCTATTTGGCAACAGATGGTGAAGGTGATCGAGGAGCAGTACGACACCTACGATGGCTTCGTTATTCTCCATGGAACCGATACCATGGCTTACACCGCCTCGGCGCTGGGGTTGATGATGGAGAACCTGACCAAGCCGGTGATATTCACCGGTTCGCAGCTGCCCATCGGGAAACTGAGGACCGACGGGAAGGAGAACCTGATCACGGCGTTGGAGATCGCCGCGGATAAGGACGCTTTAGGCAGACCCGCCGTGCCGGAGCTGACGGTCTACATGCAGAACCTGCTGATGCGGGGTAACCGGACGACCAAGGTGAACGCGGACAACTTCAGCGCGTTCACCAGCCCCAACTACCCCAACCTGGCCGAGGCAGGGTTGAACATCCGCTACAACGACAAGTTTATCCTCTCACCCGATTACGACCGACCGGTGCGGTTTCATTACGAGATGGACTCGCACGTGGCCGTGCTGAAGCTCTTCCCGGGTATCTCCGAGAAGGTGGTGAGCGCGCACCTGGACATCCCCGGCCTGCGGGGGCTCGTCCTGGAGACCTACGGGAGCGGAAACTCGCCCATCACCCCGTGGTTTACCGAACGGCTGAAAAACGCGATTGACCGCGGCCTGGTCGTTGTGAACGTCACCCAGTGCCTCTACGGCCGTGTGGAGATGCACCGTTACAAAAACGGGCAGCAGTTGCAAAAGCTGGGCGTGATTAGTGGGTATGACATCACCACCGAGGCGGCGCTCGCGAAGCTGATGATCCTGCTGGGTTCAGGAAAATCTTCCCAAGAGGTGTGCCGCTTGATGGAGACCTCCCTCCGGGGCGAAATAACCGTTAGTGAACCCTCCTAACGCGATTACACTTTCGCCATCGTGTTGGGTTGTTTTTCCTGTTTGTTGATCGCGTTTCGTTCCTAACGGTGCTGTTTCGGCATGTTTACCTCCACGCACTCACTCACGTGCAATCATTGCAATGCGACATAGTAGATAAAGTGACGGCTTCGCTTGCTGCTTCCACTTTTTTGTACTAATTTCGTGCTTTATACCCAAGGAGTCGAAACGTTAAAGGGTTGAGGCATTAGGGAATTGAAACCTCGAGGGGTTGACAGCGAAAAAACTAACTAATTTATAATCATACATTCAAAACAACATCGTTTATGACAAAGAAAAAAAAGTATTTGACCATCGACGGTAACCAGGCTGCGGCGCATATCGCTTACATGTTCAGCGAGGTGGCAGCTATCTACCCGATCACGCCCTCCTCCACCATGGCGGAGTATATTGACGAATGGGCGGCTGCCGGTAGGAAAAACATTTTCGGCCAACCGGTACTGGTTAAGGAAATGCAGTCTGAGGCGGGAGCGGCGGGAGCCATGCACGGTTCGCTGCAAGCGGGTGCCCTCACGTCAACCTTCACGGCCTCACAAGGACTGCTGTTGATGCTGCCCAACATGTACAAGATGGCGGGCGAATTGCTGCCTGGCGTGTTTCACGTGTCGGCACGCGCAATAGCGGCTCAGGCGCTCTCTATTCTCGGGGACCATCAGGACGTGATGGCCGCTCGTCCCACCGGCGTGGCCCTGTTTGCCACCGGCTCGGTGCAGGAGGTGATGGACTTGGCAGCGGTGGCACACCTGGCCGCTATCGAGAGCCGCGTTCCCTTCCTACACTTCTTTGATGGCTTCCGTACCTCGCACGAGATACAGAAGATTGAGGCGTTGTCGAATGAAGATCTCGCGCCGCTGGTCAACCAGGAGGCGCTGAAAGCGTTCCGAGACAGGGCGCTTACCCCGGATAATCCGGTAACACGCGGTACCGCGCAGAACGACGATATCTACTTCCAGGCGCGTGAGGCGTCTAACCCGTTCTACGACGCGGTGCCGGATATCGTGGAGAAGTACCTGGAGAAGCTGGCCGCGGTGACTGGTCGCAAGTACGGTCTGTTTGACTACTACGGCCACCCCGAAGCCGAAAGGATCGTGATCGCCATGGGATCGGTGACCGAGACCGCACGCGAGGTGGTTGACTACCTAACGTCGAAAGGCGAGAAGGTGGGGCTGGTGGCAGTGCACCTCTACCGCCCGTTCAAGGCGGACGCGCTGCTCTCCGTTATCCCGAAGAGCGTCAAGCGCATCGCCGTGCTGGACCGTACCAAGGAGCCCGGCTCCACGGGTCAGCCGCTCTACCTGGACGTGAAGGATAGCTACTACGGCAAGGAGAACGCTCCCGAAATCGTGGGCGGTATCTACGGGCTGTCGTCGAAAGACACCACCCCGGGACAGATCCTCTCGGTGTACGAGAACTTGTCGATGAAGATGCCGAAGAACGACTTTACCATCGGTATCGTGGACGACGTGACCTTTAAGTCACTCCCCGTCAAGGAGGAGATCGCCATGGACGATACTACCTACGAGGCTAAGTTCTACGGGCTTGGCTCTGACGGCACGGTGGGAGCCAATAAAAATTCCATCAAGATTATCGGCGACAACACCGATAAGTACGTGCAGGCCTATTTCGCGTATGACTCCAAGAAATCGGGCGGTTTTACCAGTTCGCACCTGCGCTTTGGGGATAACCCCATTCGCTCGACATACCTGGTGAATACCCCGAACTTCGTGGCGTGCCACGTGCCGGCATACCTGAACCTGTACGACGTGACCAAGGGGCTGAAGAAGAACGGGACCTTCCTGCTCAACTCGGTCTGGCCTAAAGAGGAGGTGGGCAACCACCTGCCCGACAGGGTGAAGCGCTACTTAGCGAAAAATAATATCCGCATGTACATCATCAACGCTACCCAAATCGCCAGCGAGATAGGGTTGGGCAACCGCACCAACACCATCTTGCAGTCGGCATTCTTCAAGATATCCAACGTGATCCCGTATGACCTGGCCGTGGAGCAGATGAAGAAATTCATCGTCACCTCCTACGGAAGGAGAGGGGAAGCGGTGGTGAACATGAACTACATCGCCGTTGAGCGTGGTGGTAACGTGATCGAGGTGGAGGTGCCGAAGGAGTGGGCGAATATCGAGGTGAAGGACGAAGCTCCGGACAACGCGCCCGAGTTCATCCAGAAGGTGGTGCGCCCCATGAACGCGCAGCGCGGGTACGACCTGCCGGTATCGGCCTTTAAGGGCCGTGAGGACGGCACGTGGGAAATGGGTACCGCCGCCTACGAGAAGAGGGGCGTAGCGGCCTTCGTTCCGGTTTGGAACCCCGAGACCTGTATCCAGTGTAACCAGTGCGCGTACGTCTGTCCGCACGCGACCATCCGCCCGTTCCTGCTCGATGAAGAGGAGCAAAAGGGCGTGGGCGAAGGGGTGGATCTTCTCAAGGCGACAGGCAGGCAATTTGCTGGCATGGCGTTCCGCATGCAGGTGGACGTGCTTGACTGCTTGGGTTGCGGCAACTGCGTTGATGTGTGCCCCGGTATGAGGGGAGCGAAGGCGCTCGAGATGGTGCCCATCGAAACGCAGTTTGAAAACCAGAAGAACTGGGACTACATGATAGAAAACGTGACCAGCAAACAGCACTTGGTCGACGTGAAATCGAACGTGAAGAACTCGCAATTCGCGACGCCGCTCTTCGAGTTCTCGGGGGCATGCTCCGGATGCGGGGAAACACCTTACGTGAAGCTGATTACACAGCTGTTTGGCGACCGGATGATGATCGCGAACGCGACCGGTTGCTCGTCCATCTACGGGGCTTCCGCACCGTC
>JGI24710J26742_10002429_pt1 | contig 16468 bp, 15 predicted proteins | sample BioPla2DNA2_FD_26742 | JGI IMG/M metagenome (IMG submission 26742) | reverse complement strand
TCAGTATAACATACTCATCCTCAAGCTCCTTTCTCATCAGGTCAAGATCCAAATGAAGCTTAAATTTATACTTGCCCTTATCATAAAATTCATCATCCCGCCAGGTCGGTGCATATAGAATTGTCTTTTTATCCTTAGGGATACCAAGTCGGTTTCTTATGATGGCAGCTATCTGGTCACGGTCAGGAGAATGAAGAATATCGTTTCTGGGATAGCCGGTATTAAGTATGGTTTTTTCAAATAAAAAGCATCGCTTAAAGGTCTCACTGCTGAAGCCATTGGCCGCTATAAGATAATCCCAGGCTCTGGACTGCTTATAGACCTGCTGCTTATATTTTGGTGTAGCTGAGCTAATATCATCTATATCAAATACCAGCTTTTTCAAAGGTGTTCCATGCCAGGTCTGTAAAAACACATTTTCCTTCCTCTTAACAGTCCACACAGGTTGTCTGCTATTGAAAACAATATATCCACACCTTGCTAGATAATAGTAGTATCTTAAGCTAAACCTCTTGATTTTCTTATGCCTAAAAGGAATTTTTTTGCCTTTTTCATNTATAACCCAAATGCATTTGTATTTTCCAGGTAAATTAGCAGAGATAAATTCATAAATATATTTCGGACTATCTGAATAGCTCTTCCCAAAAAAGCTCTCAAATAATATCCAGTTTCTTTTGACCGGCCTTTTTAGAAAGATATGAATATATAAGGATTTATAGAANGCCTTTTTATTATGCATGATTCTCTTTAATTTCTTACGTCCTAAACGGAGCTTAACTATNCGAATTGATTTATTAACATCCTGATCAATAAGGGCTTTTATAAGTCGCTTTCTATACCCTCTAAGTTTTCTTATAACTTCTCTATCTAACTCCTTAAAAAGCTTACTCATTATAAGAAAATTATCTTCACGCCATATATTATTTGCACTTCTTTTCAGTCTGGGGGCATATACCCTGCTATAATAATTGACATACTTTTTATCAAATCTACGTTTTAGGTCCGATGGCTTCTCAATGCGCTTAATAGTCTCATAATAGACCTCAACATACTCATTAAATCGGTTAGGATCCCTTATTTGAGATAGGGCTGGAAAATTAATTGCATCATTATGCTTCCTCTTTACATATTTGGCCCCAAACCTCTTCTTGTATCTATTAGTTTTTGATAAGGCTTCCATAAGAAATGGTATGTCAGAAAAATATACTAGGTTTTCAGTGAAGCGTATCCCATTTTCTTCAATTAGGTTACGTTTAAATAAGATATTAAGAACCGATATATTCCTTATACCCTTTCTTTTACTGACCAGTATGCGATATGCCATTCTTGTTCTGGCGGCTCTGCGAAGTAGCAGCTCCTCCTCAGTCAATTCATCATCAGTAACATAGCCATCATCATCTGCTAGATTACTCTTTCTGTCTTTTCTATCCTCTTTTGTATCCTTGCTTTCATCAGAGCTATCTTTGTCATCAGATGCATCATCAAATTCCTCGTAACTATCCTGTGACCCTTCCTCCTGGTCATCCTCCATTTTCAGATCAGGTGATTGAAGATCATTTTCATCATTTTCTTCCTCCTGATCCTGCGCCTCCTGCTCCTCCTGTTTCTCCTGTTCCTTTAATAGATACACACTTCTTTGAAACCAGGTGGGCTCCTTCTTCCCGTATGTGATGTCATCATCTCTTTCCTGGGCTCCTGATACTAGCAGTTCAATCGCATCCTCATAGATATAATCATCACTGTCGAGAAAATATATATAATCTCCGGTTGCCCTATCCAGTCCAAGATTTCTGGCGGCGGCAACACCGGTTTTATCATCTAGATGGTATAATTTTAAGTTCAATCTGTTCTCATATTCGGAAATACAAGCTAAGTCTTCATCAGGTGAATGGTCATTTATTACAATAACCTCTATGTCATCATAAGTCTGTGCTACTACGCTGTCAAGGCAATCTCTTAAGTAAGCCTCTCCCTTATGAAATGGAATTATCACAGTAACTCTCATCATCAAGCCTCCAATCGTACCGGGATTATATGCGCCACTTAATTAGTAGTAATTATAGCATTAAGCTTAATAAGGCGTCAAGAATAGCCGATTTTGTCAAGTTAAGCTAATATGCTTACCTTATAATACAGCTTTATTCTTGTTTTTATTTTCTCCTTGATTTTATAGATTAACCATAAATGAACATAATAAAATACAGCTACTAAATTTGTTTGTCTAAACGGGACTAACAATTGTTAAAGACAAAGCAAATTATAGCAGCTGTATAAACTTACCTTATTTTCTTATACCTAAGCGATTCATTGCAGAGAATATAGCTCTGATAGATGCTCTGGTGATATTGGAGCTTACTCCAACTCCAAAGGTTGCCTTACTTGTGGTCATATCCAGCATATGAATATAAGCTGCAGCCTGGGCACCAGCACCACCACCAAGAGCATGCTCTGTATAGTCAAGCACCTTTATATGAATACCTAGCTCCTCCTGCAATCCCTTTAAAACAGCATCAATAGGACCATTTCCTGTAGCTTCAAAGGATTTTTCNACACCATGATCAGTGTANTGAAGTACGGCATGAGTGCATCCTTCATCTGTATCCATGAGATCCTCAAATTTACACCTTCTAAAATGCAAGGGTTCTTTTCTATCTATATAGCACTTCTTAAATTCTTCCATGATCTGATCAGGAGCAACTTCACCCTGCTTTTCAGATAATAATTGGATTACATCTGCAAACTCCTTATGCATACCCTTAGGAAGCTTATATCCNAAATAAGTCTCCATGATAAAGGCTACACCACCCTTACCGGATTGGCTATTAATTCTGACAACCGGCTCGTAGCTTCTACCTATATCTGCAGGGTCTATAGGAAGATAGGGAACCGCCCAGTTCTGGCTATTCCTTTCTCTCATTGCCTGCATTCCCTTATTAATCGCATCCTGATGGGAGCCTGAAAATGCAGTAAACACCAACTTGCCAGCATAAGGATGTCTTTCATGAACCTTCATCTTTGTTAAACGTTCATATAATTCAATAATTTCATTTATATTTGATATATTAAGTTTAGGATCAATACCTTGAGAAAACAAATTATAAGCAACAGTTAGTATATCTACATTACCGGTTCTCTCCCCATTGCCAAACAGGGTACCCTCTACTCTATCGGCTCCAGCAAGCATTGCCAGCTCAGTGGCGGCTATGCCTGTGCCTCTATCATTATGAGGATGTACACTTAAAATTATACTATCCCTATTCTTGAAATTCCTGTTCATCCATTCTATCTGATCGGCATATACATTAGGGGTATTCATTTCAACCGTTGAAGGTAAATTAATTATAATCTTATTCTCCGGAGTCGGTTCCCATGTATCAATAACAGCAGTACATACCTCTAATGCATAGTCAACCTCGGTACCGGAAAAGCTTTCAGGAGAATATTCCAGTATAATCTCACCTTCAAAGGTTTTGGCATACTCCTTAACCAGCTTAGTACCTTCTATTGCAATATTCTTGATTTGCTCCTTACTCATATTAAATACTACGTCACGTTGTAATACAGATGTTGAATTATAGATATGAACTATTGCACGTGGCAGGCCCTCTAAAGCTTCAAAGGTTCTTTTTAGCAGATGTTCCCTACACTGTACCAGTACCTGAACTGTTACATCATCAGGAACTAGTTTGCGGTCAACAAGCTGCCTCAAAAAATCGAATTCTATCTGTGAGGCAGAAGGAAATCCAACCTCAATTTCTTTGAATCCCAAGCCAACTAATAGCTTGAAAAACTCCACCTTCTCTTCTACAACCATAGGCTCTATTAGTGCTTGGTTTCCGTCTCTCAAATCCACACTACACCAAATAGGCGCATTATTAATCTCTTTATTCGGCCATTGCCTATCCGGAAGCTCTACCACCGGATTTCTTTTATATCTTTTATAATTCATAACATTACTCCTCCTTAAATTAATATAATTTACTTAGTTATAAAAATACATAATAAGAAAAATACACTAAGGACGGAGTCGGTAAATCACGCTGTATTTTTTCACTATAAACAATGTAGTATCGTCTACTCGAGTCCCAATTAATCAGATCCTTTCTTTGATTTTTTAACTATCCTAAGTTAATAGTATGTATAAATATGAGGTCACTAAAATATAGTGACCTCAATTATAACACCCTAATATTCAATTATCAACTATTTTTTAAGAACTTTTATACAAATTATGGCTCTGATATCAAATTCAATAGTATCATAGGTGTATCATCATTAATCGTAATGTTTTTGGACAAATCCGTTTCTAAATCCAAATAATATGTACCGGCTGAATATCCCAGTAGATTAATATATGGCTTTAGGGTACTTCTTGTCACCGGTTCAATTTCACTAGATGGCCCTACAATATCAACAATAATAGGCCCCTTTGTAATATACATCTCTTGAAGGCTACTGCCTTTATTCCTAAGTTCTATATCATTAGGCCAAATTGATATCTGCTTTGTTTCTAGTTTTTCAATAATTACATTTATAGAGGCTGTAGTATCTGTCCCAACCAAATAGACTCCTGTCTCTAACCACTCCTGTAACTCTAGAAACTCCTCTATATTAGCTGTTGCACCTGTAATATCATATGACACTTCCAGATAATCAATACTTTCTAACTTGGAGTCATCTGCAGCTATTTCAATAGTTTTAGGCTGGAACTCAAGCCCCGTCATAATATATCCCTCTGCCGGTTGCCCGGTTGTAGTTATTCTAAGGGGTATTTCTTTTATCTTATATAGATCTATTCCCACCTCTATATTTGGAAAGCTAAAGGTTAATCTGCTTGAATCAATTACCTCGCCATCTTCATCAAGAGCAAAAGGTGTTAAGATTCTATTAATTCTTGATGTAGCCCCTTCTACATTTGCTTCTACAATTACCTGCTTGATTTTATCTACCCTGCTCTTGGGACCATCAACCTTAACAATTGTAGGAGAAGCTGATCTTGGACCAAGATAATAACCTTCGCCTACCTTACCCTTATCTACAACACTTATTTTGAATTCTTTACTGGATAACTCCTCTATGCTAATTTTTAAATGCTGTACATCCCCTCTATCTATAATCTCAATTTCATCCTTATATCTTCTGGGGGTAATCGTTATATTAACAGCATTAACATTTGATAGATTAGCAAGATCAGCCGTCACATCAAAGTCGGATTTTCTTAGACTTTCTATTATAGATCTTCTTGCTGCAACCTTAAAGTCTACTGTTTCTCCTTCTATAATTTCGTAGCTCTGCTTAGAAGTATTAATTAAATCCTCATTCAAAATAGTAACCGGCATATCAGAAAAAGTCTCATACATAACCGGATCATTTACATTAGTAATGACCAGCCACAACAAGGCTGCAAGAATTACGGAAAGAATTTTCAAACCTATATTTCTAGTTAACTTTTCTTTCATTCTTAAGTCTTCCCCTCCAAAATTTCAACCTCTGCTTAGTGTCAATGTCTTTTTTCTGAGTGTCGATTAGCTTTGCTCTTAGATAGTCTCCGTCTATATTACGAATCAGCTTACCTTCTTTCGCTATGGATACCTTACCAGTCTCCTCAGAAACAATAATGGTAAGACAGTCTGTCATCTCACTTATGCCTATGCCCGCCCGATGCCTTGTCCCTAATTCCTTACTTAATTGTATATTGTCAGACAGGGGTAGATAGCAGGTAGCTGCAACTATTCTATTACCTCTAATTATTACGGCACCGTCATGGAGCGGTGTGTTTTTTTCAAATATATTAATCAGTAGTTGGCTGCTTAATATACTATCAATATTTATTCCNGAACTTTCAAATTCATTTAACGGTATCTCTTCCTCTATAACCATTAAAGCTCCCGTTTTATTTTTAGCCATCTCAAAGGTGGCTCTGATTAATTCATTTAATGTATGGTCTGAGAATCTCTCATCCTTGGGATCATCAAATATGAGGATCGAACGAACTATATTCTTCTTACCCAGCTGCTCCAAAGCCTTTCTTAGCTCAGGCTGGAATACAATTAAGATAGCTATAATACCAACATCTATTGTATTTGATATAATCCAAATCACAACATTTAATTGAAATACAACTCCAACAAACCAGAACAGCATTATAACAGCCAGTCCCTTCACTAAGGTCCAAGCTCTTGTGTTCTTAATCCACTTGACTACATGATAAATAAGGAATGCAAGTATAATGATTTCAATTATATCTGTAAAGACAATGTCTGGTATAGTTAATCGATAATCATTAATTATGTTCCTAATTGCTTCCATAGCTATCTCTCCCGCTGTTATTGTATAAACCTATTCATCATACCCATAATCCTCTGCCTCATCTACATCAGGATCACTAAACTCTCTTCTCTCAGTGCTCTTTACATTTATATGCTTTACATTGACCTGGGGCACTGTAACAGTGACCTTTGGAACTGCTTTCACATAATAGTAATATACATCATCCTCAAACTGGGCATACTCCACTCCCGAATAATCTAAGGTTAGCTTAAAGAAATGAATAATATAGACCAGTGCAATAGATACTATAGTACCTAGAATCATACTTAAAATCTGCTTAGATTGATTTAATATCAAGTAACTGATTAAGAAGCCTAATATTCCTGTTAATCCTCCTGCCAGTATTGATATCTCAAATGCATAATCAAAGGACATTTTTCTTATAAAATATGTCACCATTATTATCAATGAAAATATGACAACAGTCATAATCATTTGACGATTCCCTGTCAGACTGTCAATAACATGAGTATAAAGCTGAATAATATCCTCGATTGATATATTAACCTGCATGGTTATTGCTGATTTAATAATCTGAAAGAGAAAATATATTATTACACCACAGCTTGTAGGAATCATAGCTACTGGTGTGGATATAAGTCCAAGTAAAATAGGTATTATATATGGTATCTTAAGAAGAAACAATATTGGTACTGCAAGCAGTACATATCCATACTTGGGTGTATATCTCGCAAATAGGAGATATAGTATCATCAATATAACAATTATCATAACAGATAATATCGGAGATATAAAATACACATGAAGCACAGATATTACAGCTGCTAGTAGAACCATAACAGCCGATGGTGTAAAAGCACTTAGTAAAGAAATGCCAAGTATGATGGGCAAGGATTTAAGTCTTTCATCATAGCCAATCTCTTTATTTATAGCCTGAAATGCTATAAAAGCAAAAATAAACTTTACTACCGGTAGAAGATATGCATCATATCTTTGATAAAAGTTTTTTATTCTTTCCCTGAGTTCAAGTAATTGTAGCATCTTGCCTTCCTCCAAACTTATGAATCATGGGATGATTCATTGTATACTTTTTCTAGACGCTTTAATAATCTAAAATATCTTGAAAGCTTCTTTCTGGAAGCATCATATTTCATGGAATATAGTATCAGTGCTCCCAGTCCAAATACTGTGATTGTCATTATATAGAAACCCAGTACATAGGTTCCCAAGAGCTTATAATCCAATGTAACAGCATTTTTAATTAGATATTCCATCCTGTAAAATACAATTAGGGCTATAATTAATCCATAGCCTATGGTCGCTGTTATAATTGATTTGAGAACCTGTAACCTTACATAATCTGCCTTATAATATTTGCTAAGATATATATCTTCCTTGCCGTCTTTTTTCTCATACACCGCAAGCTTTGTCATTAACCTTATTTTTTTAAAATTTAACATTGTAGCCTCCAATGATATACCATTTATACATGGTTCGCGACTATTTCTTCTAATCTATTATTCTATCGTCAATAGTATATCACAATCATTCTTGATTTTGTAGGTTTATTTTGTAATTTAACAATTTCATGATTGATTTAGATCATCTCAGCATAATACGCGATCCGTTGAAGGGTATTGTCTCCTTCTTCGTAAAGGTTGCTCTAAAGTTAAACACCCCTGCATAACCTTTATTATCCCAAGCTCCTCCATAAGTCAACACATAGGACACATCTTTTTCCGCCAGGTTATACCAAGCATCACAATAATAACTTGAGGTTGATGCTCCATTCCCTATTTCACTAGGAAACATAATTAGAGGGTTGCTTTTATCAAAGCCCATTCTCTTAACAATCATATTACTAGGGTCACCAAATTGCTTTGCAGACAGCTGTACTTTTTGTATTGGAAGTTTATAAGCAATCTTTACAGTTCTATTATCTGGATATGTGATATAAAGTTCTGAATTCTTAACATAAGCACCATCCAGTATAATCCATACATCACCCCAAAGATTCTCAATGCCGCGGTATTTAAAGGATGATTGTCCACTGTCTGATGAAACTCCTCCCGACATACTAACAATTTCATTCGTTTCTCCGCTTATAGAAGGAATACAAGTTATACCCGTTTCTCCTTGTATAATATCGACTGGTTCTCCAGTAAATTCAATCTCTAAAATACCATTTTTCAAGTCATTTATCTGACTTATTTTCCTTTGAAAATGCTCCGTATTAACATATTCCTTCCAGCTGCCAAGTATAGAAACCGCATCACCCACATGAAATTTCTTAGTCATATTTGTTTTTGACACATATATCCGATTCGTATGCTTCTCTGATCTGACTGCATAATAGGATGTACTCTTATCCTTTAGTAAATATGGCATATTAACATTTCCAGAAAAAATCGATTGCGAATCTATTACTGCTGTTTCTACTAAGTACAGCTTTTGCACTGTCATAATTGAAAGCAAATCACACTCCATGAACCCTTTAGTGTTCTTAATAAACTTTTGTAGCTTATTATAGGAGCATTTAATTAAAGGATGGGACTGACTCACACTAACTAGCTTATCCCCCTCAAGGCTTGAAAGATATACACCGATATAGATAAAATCGATTTCTCCTTCGGGGGTAACAAAGGAAGGATCCACCGAAAACCCAATTTCCTTGGTCGGGCTAATCCACAGATATTCATAGCCGTTGATCACTTCCCGCTTACAATAAAATTTAGGTATCTCAACCATAATATTTCCCACACTACCATCCAGTGAAAAACTATCTTCTCCGCTGTAGGTGATTTTCTTTCTACCATCCGACAGGACCTGAACAGCACAAACTTTGATATCTGACCATGGATATATATAGTCAAAGTCATTTTCATAAGGGGTGAGTGATGTTTCACCTTCTATGGCATTAAAATGTAGACCTGCCGCATCACCCACTCGTTCACAGACAGGATTACTATCCGTTAATTTCCATCTCACTCCATAGGTACCAGTATACTTAGTATCAGTATTCTTATCCCAGGTTACTTGTATCTCGCATTTAGTATTTGTTGAAATCAATAACATGTCTCCTACCTTTAAATTCAACGGCTCCAGCTCAGCAGGCCTTTTATGATTATTTGAGGTCTTAGTAAAATACCATTTGTCCTCATCCATATGAAGAATATTTCTCTTTTTAACAGAAGGTAATTTTACTATTCTTTGATAAGACGGTTCATAGTTTGTGGGGACTTTACCATATTCAATCTGCATCTGCTTGTCTAAGTTCTCAGCACCTTCTTCCTTGTAATTAGCATAATAAACCCTGGCAGCTATTGCATTTGAAGGTAGGTCAACCTTTGAAAAAGTCTTATCCTGAAGAACGTCCCCTTCTATTTTATATTTTCTTGAGGCCCCTATATCTGTGATAATTTCACCATCGGCTGTCATGAACTGCCAAGTTGACCTGTTGTGAGATCTACCGCTAAGCACAAGACTTTTTCCCTGTCCCGTCAGTACCGGAAACCATTTCGTAGTTCTATAATCCTTAGATCCCGCAGAACGGATATCCCTTCTTCCATCAAGCAGATATCCATAGTCATATTCACCATCGTACAAATTCTTGTTCTGTATTGTAAATACGATATCTTTGGCATCTCCATCAATTGGTCTTATAGTAAGTTTACTCACTGGCTTCTTGATCAATATACCAGAAGTATCTCCAGAAGTATCTGAAGTGTACAAGACTGTCGCATTTTCTATTTCTTTAAGATTTTCATTAATTACTTTTATTCTATTCATCTCTATATTATCCTTCTTCTTTATATAACTTATCTTAGAAAAACACAAAATAATTATGACGACAATCGAAACCTGTAAAGAATAGTTAATTAATTTATTATAATTTATACTTTGAAACTTCATATTGCGAGCCCCTCTATTAACCACATTTTGGAATATTGTCTCAATATAATATTAGCATAGTCCGGGCTCTATTTCCATTATTTTCTAAAGATTGTTTTGCTTTTAGTTTTGCTTCCAAACAAACCCTTTAACACTTTACTAAAAAAGGANACCTCGTTCTGATATTTCTACCAATAACGAAGTGTCCTTAACTTATTCTCGAATGCTTATCTACTCTATACAGTAATTTCTATTATATCATCATTTGAATTTTTATTAAGAGTGAATTTTATCGTCTTTCCATGAACTGTGATTTCATATTCTCCTTTAAAGCCATCCAGAATAACATTACCATATTCGTCTGTTCGTAATTCACCTTCTGTATTCCATTCTTCACGGATCAGACGCTTCAATTCATGATAAGCTGGTTTTGTCGTGTTATCTTTACGAATAAATCCACTTGGAGCTCCAAGCCATGCACCATCTGCAAAATCCCATCCGGTGATAGCTTCTACCAAAGGATGTTCAAACAAGATACGGTACATTTCAGACCATTCCCTCATCTGTCTTTCCTCACCTTCTGGTGTTGAAGGCCATTCATCAACCTGATAGTCATTTAGATCCACTATATCTTTGGGCATAATATCACCTGACACCAGCGTATTCTCTGTAAAATGAAGAGGAAGTCCGAATACTGAGAATCTCTCAAGAATATCCTCAAGTTTTTCACGTCCCATATATCCCTGGTGTTGATGAGTCTGGATACCGATTGCAGAAATAGGCACACCTGCATTCAAACATCCATCGATTAGAATCCTATAACTTTCAGACAGATTGAAGTCATTAATAAGAAGAGTCGCATCTGGGTTAGCGCTCTTTGCAGCATCAAATACTTCCTTAACAAGACGAACTCTGCCAAGATCCTTACATATACGAGTAATCGCATTATCATATCTATCATATACAGGCATAATCACTACCTCATTGATAACATCCCACATATCTACTACACCACGAAATGCTGTAACATCACGATGAATGCGATCTAATTGCTTTTGTAAAATAGTCGCGTTGTCATAATCCATCAGCCAGTCTGCACAAGCCGTATGCCAACATAATGGATGTCCTTTCACTTTTACATTATTTTTTTGTAACATTTTTGCAGCTCGCATTCTGCTGTCTGTAAGAATTTCACCTTCTTTAGGTTCAAATCCTCCCCAGTAAAACGGAATCGTTCCATAATTAAATACTTCTAACCACTTATCCACTCTATCTTCGAAAAAGCTTTTCTCTGGTATTTGCTTATTATGTATAACATCTTTTTTCTCCATATCAACTTCCGATGTAGCCGAAAGAGAATCAAATGCGCCACAACCAAACAAAAACTGATGGTTCACTAATTTTACTTGTACAGAAGTATTTGAAAGTATATTTCCTTCACTATCTTTAAAACGTACTTTTCTCACTGCTTTTCTATGTGCTAATGAACTACTCAATGTAAACCCTCCCATATTTTTAGTATTAGTCAAAAGATTAAAAACCCCCTAAGGATTATTTAATATAAGTTACTGTATTTCCTATTCTATCAAGGGGTGTTCTGACAGGTAAGCCATCTTGTGTATCAGCATAACCCAAAGCTAATGCTCCATATACACGCTCATCTTCTTCCAGACCAAGTTCTTTCATAGCATCCAGGATTACGGGATTTTCATTTAACCATCTCAACTGATTAATCCACACGCTACCCAAATCTAGTGCATTGGCCATAAGCATCATATTCTCAATCGCACAGGCACAGTCCGCAATATTATTCCCATATCCTTTCTTATTAGCAGTAACAATAAGAACTGGACAACTATAGTGAAATACATAATTGCCTTTCTTTGATGCATTTATAGAATTTACCAGCGATTTGTATGTATTCTCCTGAATCTCCATCTTGGCAAATTCTTCTCTGGCTAGATCAGCTAGCTTATCCAGTACCTGCTTTCTCTGAATTACAATAAAATGAGTGCTTTGAGAATTCCCTCCACTTGGAGCATATCTTCCTGCTTCAATCACCTGATGAATCATTTCCTCAGGAACCATTTCATCTTTGAACTTTCGAGTGCTTCTTCTACTTTTAATAAAATCCAGCATACTTTTATCCCTCATACTTCCATCCATGCTCGCCATGGTAAATCATCTGCTTTGTCATACCACCATCTATACAAATATTCTCACCAGTAATAAATCCCGCCTTATCAGAACAGAGAAAAAGAACCATATTAGCAATATCCATTGTCTTTCCTACTCTTCCTACTAGATGCTGATCAGCATCTGGCCCTTCATAGACAGCACCTTCGGTTTCAATCCAACCTGGAGAAATAGAGTTAACCCTAACCTTTCCGGCTAAACTTACTGCAAGCGCGTGAGTAAGAGCAGCGATTCCGCCTTTTGCTGCTGAATAACTTTCGGTATAAGGCTGGCTCATTCTGTCTCTTGATGAAGACATATTAATTATACAGGCACCATCTGCAAAATGCTCCTGAAATAATTTCGAGAGATAAAATGGTGCTGTCACGCCTACTGCCATGGCATACTCAAATTCTTCATATGAGCATTCATCTATACCACGCATGATAGGCAATGCATTATTGATTAAGTAATCAACGTGACCATGTTTTTCAATCACATATCTTGCAAAAGCTTCCACTATTTCCTTTCTACCGATATCTCCTACATAATGGTCTCCATCAGCGATATCAATTACTTCCACAATAGCGCCCTCTGCTTCAAAGGCTTCTTTTATAGTCTTTCCTATACCACGTGCTCCGCCTGTAACGACTACCACCTTATCTTTAAACCGCATAATCCACCCTCCCCTCTTTGTTAGTATACAGAAAACCTTATTTAGTGTCCATAGTTATAACATCATTAGCCAAACTTAGTGTTGAGCCGTCATTAACATGATATACTTTTAATCCATTACTTTTCATATACCTTCCTCGCTTTCGTGTATAATTCAGTCAACCTTATTCAAATAATACTAGTAATGCCAATATGAATTCCATTATACCATAGTAGCTAGTCATCCTATGTCCAGATTGATTAAATATTTCATTAGGATTGGTTATTGCTTTTGATGATTCCATGGATAAGTATTTTCTTTGAAAGGCTACATCCTCCTCAGGTTCATCAATACTTGAAGCCTCATTACGTTCCGGTGCCGGCTCGATCATACCAATCGTATTCTCTATCAGCACATCATATGGAACTACTTCATTCACTTCCTTGCTAATACACGAATCTATCAATATCAGCCTCCTAGTTTCTGTCAATAATATCAAATCTTAAATGTAAACGTCTTAAGTTGCCCAAGTAGTCTGTGTAAGCGTAAAGCCTACATGTTATTTTAAAAAAGACCAGTAGCTTTTATCTACTGGTCTTACGAATTATCTAATTCTATATTAAGTTATGTTACTTTATTCTAGATTTCCATCGCCTATCTTCTTCAATCATTATCCTAGTAGAGCTTTGCACCAGCAGGAATGTGATTATCTACCATGAGAAGGTGTAGCTTTTCTTCTCCTTCTTCTTCGTGAATTGCGGATAGAAGCATTCCACAAGAATCAATTCCCATCATTGCCCTTGGTGGAAGATTGGTGATAGCAATCAGCGTCTTGCCAATCAGCTCTTCAGGCTCATAGTATGTGTGAATACCGCTTAAGATGGTGCGATCAGTGCCGGATCCATCATCCAATGTGAACTGGAGAAGTTTCTTTGACTTAGGAACTGCCACGCAATCCTTAACCTTAACAGCTCTGAAATCAGACTTACTAAAGGTTTCAAAATCAACTTGCTCCTCAAATAAAGGCTCAATTTTCACCTTAGAGAAGTCAATCTTCTCAACTGACTTGTCAACAGCCAGTTCATTTGTTGATTTCTTCTTATCAGCATCCAAGGTCTTCATCGTAGGGAGCTTAATTGGTCTACAAACAAATCCTTGTAAACCCTTGCAAACCCTTGTAAAATCAGCGTTTGTGGCTTTCATACTCTTAGTTACTCTTGGACGTTTTCTTGACTTTTGTGTGTCAAAAATGCGTCCTTTCGCTAAAAATACGTCCTTTGTCTTTTAGGGATGTCCCTTATTGTCAAACACAAGAGGACATCTCAAAAAGACGTTTTTTCGTCAGCAAGATAACAGTATGAATGTGGTATTTTTCAATCTGTGAGTTCTCAATCTCAGGACTCTTTTCTAAAAAATATCCATATTCTTTGATAATCTCTCAATAACTGTTCTGGTAACATCCGGATTAGCTTCTGCGTATGTGTTCATCGTAGTAGATACATCCTTATGTCCCATAACTTCTTGAATAACTTTGATGTTGGTTTCATTCTCACAAAACCTAGATGCAAATGTGTGTCTGAATATATGGCAGGAAAATCTTGGAATCATAATCGGTTCTCTCTTTTCCTTCTTAGCTGCCACTTCTTCTTCAGCATTATGCGTATCAACAATTCTCTTAATTGCACGATTGACTGATGCTGGATTATGAGGCATACCGAAACGATTCATAAAGATAAAATTCGTCATGCCATCTACATTCTCAATGCAAAAGCCTTCATGCTCCTGTCTCTCATACTCTTCCTTGAGTACGTCATACACCTGCTGCATCATTGGAATTTGTCGAATACCCGCTTCTGTCTTTGGCAGAGATACTCGAAACTCACATTTGTAGGAATCATCTGCTCTCTGATAATAGGTTAGACTGTGATTAACACTGATAACTCGATTTTCCAAATCGACATCATCCCAGCGCATTCCTATTGCTTCACCTATTCTGCATCCAGTTCCTAATAAGAATACAAAGAACGGATACCAGTGATAGAAGAACGGATTCTTCGCTACATATTGCATGAACTCTCTCTGCTGCTCTACGGTAAGTGCTCGTCTAGTTTTTCTTGAACCACCATTACGCTTCTTAACTTCACAGTATGCACCATCAACTGGATTCTTTCTTATAATATCGTCTCTTACAGCAAGTTGAAATGTAGGTCTTAATACTGTGTTAATGGATTCCAGTGTATTAATCTGTAATCCCTTATTAGTAACCAGATCTGTATAAAAGAATAATACATCTGAATACTTCACATCTTTGACCTTCTTCTTGCCGAAAGTATCACGAACAAAATGATTCCATGTATATAGATAATTACTGTACGTTGTACTGCGTAACTCAGTTTTAGTTGATATATACCTATCAAACAAGAAATTCACATCTGCCTTTCCTGCTACATAGACATCAAGTCCATCTAACTGGTCTCTTTGTAATTGCTCCTCTCTTTCACGAAGCTTCACTAAAGACTTAGCATATATGGTTCTCTTCTTTCCTAATGGATCAATATATACATACGAGTACCTTCCTTCGTTTTTTCTGTAACCTTCACCCTTTCTTAGTGCTCTTCCTTTACCATCTTTTCTACAAGCCATGTCTCTCTCCTTTCTGGAGAAAAGAGCCTGACTACTGATTCGACTGCTGCTTCATCTGTAATTCAACACCTAATCGAATCAATTGCGATATGGATAGATGATGAACCTCGGCATACTCAACCATTAACTGGTATTCTTCTTCTTTAAATTTCACAGTCACCTTATGCTCATAAGGATGTTCTACTTTAGGTCTTCCTGTTCTTGCCATCTGTATGCCTCCTTCATATCTTGTCTATATTATACTTTTGGTCTGACCGAAAGTCAATACATTTTTTCGCTTTTGGCTCATATTTCTCCAAATCCATTCGTATTTCTTCTATATTAATACGTCATTTTTCAAAGCTACTTATAAAACTCGTCATCTACAATATGAAAAGTCTCCAGGTACTCATCAATGATATCCAGATTAACCAACACCAACTGATTGACCTTATAACATGCCTTAGCATCCTTCGCTAACTGCATGAACTTTGATGCACTCATTGAATACATCTCTGCACCTTCTGAGTATCTGACAAATCTCTTATTATTTGTCTTCTTAGTTCTGCTGTCCATTTGCCAATTCCTCCATTACCATTTTGCGAGCGACAGGTAACAAATCAAACTGTCTAATCAAAGCCCTGTCAATCTCTTCTCTCATACCTGAATCCTCAATAACCTTTCCGCTTCTGGCTCTGATGCAACCTTTGGAAATCGTCTGAGCATCTTCCGGCATAAAATCAGAAGTTTTACTGATACCATAGCCACTTACATCCTTCGGATTCAAAATTACATGTACCGGAATATCCTTAATCTTTGTACTTAATGGAACAA
>JGI24710J26742_10002424_pt1 | contig 16477 bp, 11 predicted proteins | sample BioPla2DNA2_FD_26742 | JGI IMG/M metagenome (IMG submission 26742) | reverse complement strand
CGTGGTCGACATGACCAATAGTCCCAATATTGACATGCGGTTTGGAACGGACAAACTTTTCTTTAGCCATTTTGTTTTTCCTCCTTAAAGGGTTTGCTAATATTTTCCCTTATTTCTTATATTTTAAACAATATTTTTTTAATTATGCTGTCAGGCGCAACTTCATAATAGGCAAATTGCATTACATAGTTAGCTCTTCCCTGAGATATTGACCTCAGGCTTGTAGCATAACCAAAGACTTCCTGTAAGGGTGCATAGGCAGATATTACTTTGCCTTTAATTTCTTCTTTCTCTTGAATACCGCCGACTTTTGCCCTCCGGGAATTTAAATCGGTAATTATAGAGCCCAGATATTCATCTGGCGTTCTAATCTCTATTTCAACGATTGGCTCTAAAAGAACCGGGTTAGCTTTTTTTAAGCCTTCTTTAAATGCTTTGGAGGCGGCTATTCTAAAGGCTAACTCGGAAGAATCTACTGGATGAAAAGAACCATCGACTACCGAAACTTTGATATTGGTAACAGGATAGCTAGCTAGTACACCACATAGCATTGCTTCCCGAACTCCTTGTTTTACAGCAGGTATGTATTCTTTAGGTATACTTCCTCCCACTGTTTTATCTACAAATTCGAAAGCATCCTCTTGGTATGGTTCTATTTCAAGGGCAACATCTCCATATTGACCCCTACCGCCACTTTGTCTAATAAACTTACCCTGAGAAGAAACTTTTCTGGTAATTGTTTCTCTAAAAGCTACTTGTGGTTCTCCCACATTTCCATCCACTTTGTAATCTCTTAATAACCGGTCTACAATAATCTCAAGGTGCAATTCTCCCATACCAGAAATTAAGGTCTGACCGGTATCTTTATTAACAGTATGTTTAAAAGTAGGATCTTCTTCTGCAATCTTGTCTAAGGCAAACCCTAATTTTTCTCTATCTGCTATACTCTTTGGTTCAATGGCTATTGATATTACTGGGTCCGGAAATTTAATTTTTTCTAAAATAATCGGGTTTTTCTCATCACACAATGTATCACCCGTACTTGATTTCTTTATCCCCACTATTGCTCCCAAATTACCAGCAGATAATTCTTTGATTTGTTCTTTATGATCGGCATGAATTTTTACCAATCTATTTATTCTCTCTTTTAGATTTTGGGTAGAATTATAAACATAAGAGCCTTCCTTTAATATGCCTGAATAGACCCTAATGAAGCACAATCTTCCAAAAAAAGGATCAGTCGCAACTTTAAAAACTAAGGCTGACAATGGCTCATTCACATCGGTTTTCCTGATTATCTCTTCCCCTGAATCAGGCTTCTCTCCTTTAACAGGCAGTACTTCCAAGGGTGAAGGTAAGTATCTATTAACGGCATCCAGAAGCAATTGAATGCCTTTATTTTTAAGAGCAGAACCGCATAATACCGGTACTATTCTATTTTTTATAGTGGCCTGTCTTATAGCATGATAGATCCGCTCAACTTTGATCTCTTTACCATATAAGTATTCTTCCATAAATGATTCATCTTCTTCAGACAAAATATCCATCATATTTTTTCGTGCTTTTTCGGCAATTTTTTCATATTCATTAGGAATTTTTTCTACACAATAGTTTGCTCCTTGACTATCAAAGGTATAGGAATAAGCTTTCATATCAATAATATCGATAATTCCCTGGAAACTTCCTTCACTCCCCCAGGGTAATTGAATTACCAGGGGAATAGTGGAGAATTTCTCTTTTATCATCTTAACAGTTCCCTGAAAATTTGCACCAACACGGTCCATTTTATTAACAAAAGCAATACGAGGAACATGATATCTATCAGCCTGATGCCAGACCGTCTCAGTTTGTGGTTCTACCCCGCCTACTGCACAAAAAGTTACAATTGCTCCATCCAAAACCCTCAAAGAGCGTTCTACTTCCACGGTAAAGTCTACATGGCCGGGTGTATCAATTATATTAATTTGATGCCCCTTCCATAAAGAAGATGTGACTGCAGAGGTTATAGTAATGCCTCTTTCCCTTTCTTGGGGCATCCAATCCATGGTTGCAGTACCTTCGTGCACCTCTCCCATCTTATGAACTCTACCAGTATAGTACAAAATTCTTTCAGTAACTGTTGTTTTACCGGCATCTATGTGAGCCATAATACCAATATTCCTGACCTGTGTTAAGTCTACTGAATTTAGCATAGAACAATTGTTCCTTATTTTTTCTTTCACTAACTTATTAAAGTCTGCAAATCTTGTCTTTTCTTTAATAATCATATTCAATAATCATTACCAACGGTAATGAGCAAACGCTTTGTTCGCTTCAGCCATTTTATGTGTATCTTCTTTTTTCTTAAAGGAAGCCCCTGCCCCTTGAGATGCATCAATCAATTCAGCGGCTAACTTTTCGGCAAATGGCCTACCAGTTTTACTTCTGCTATAGCTTATAATCCATCTCATAGCTAAGGTAACTCTTCTCTCAGGATCAACTTCAACCGGTACCTGATAACTTGCCCCACCAACTCTCCTGGACTTAACCTCCAGAATAGGCATTACATTTTCCATGGCCTCATTGAAAACTTTCAGGGGGTCTTTTTTAGTCTTTTCTTTTACAATGTTCATCGCGTCATAAAATACCCCTCTGGCTATACTTTTTTCACCATCCCACATGATATGATTAATAAACTTTGCTACTCGCTTATCTTGATAAACAGGATCTCCTTTTATATCGCGTTTTATTGCCCTTCTTTTTCTGGACATTCTTCATCCACCTCAATTACGCCTAATATTAAAAAGTATTTAAAATATTTGTTATTTACTGGTTACACCGGTCAGTTTCGCTATTTCTTCGGCTTGATAGCTCCATATTTAGAACGAGCTTGTTTTCTCCCTTCCACTCCAGTAGCATCCATTACTCCCCGAACTATATGGTATCTAACTCCGGGTAGGTCTTTTACCCTGCCACCCCTTATCAAAACGATTGAATGTTCTTGCAAATTATGCCCTATCCCTGGAATATAAGCAGTTACTTCCATATTATTGGACAATCTTACTCGGGCTACCTTCCTTAAAGCAGAATTGGGCTTCTTCGGGGTTATAGTCCAGACACGTGTACATACCCCGCGTTTGAAGGGTGAACTCTGTAAAGCTGGAGTGCCAGACTTTTTTATTAAATTTTTTCTTCCTTTTCTCACCAATTGATTGATTGTTGGCATATTAATACCACCTTTTCAAAATAATTCCAGGTTAAAACACCTAAGTATTTTAGCAACATCATGTCCTGATGTCAACAAAAACTTGTCTAAAATATAGATTTAAATAAGATATTTCTTTATTATCTTAAACTTTTTGTACGTTATTCACTATCATCATATCTATCTGAAACAATTTGATTATTTTGTTCTGCCTGAGCTACAATTTCTAATGCATTTTGACTTTGAACCTCTTTTTCCAGCTCCTCCTCATATTTGGAGGTGATTTCAATATTTCTATATTGACCCAACCCGGTTCCGGCAGGTATAATATTGCCAATAATCACATTTTCTTTTAAGCCCAACAGATAATCTATCTTACCTTTGATAGAAGCATTGGTCAAAACATGGGTAGTCCTCTGAAAAGAGGCCCCCGATAGGAAACTTTCAGTAGATAAAGAAGCTTGGGTAATACCTTGTATAATAGGCATCCCAACTGCGGGCAACTTAATTCTTTTCATGAAGCCCACATTCTCAATTAAGAAAATTGGCTCTGGCTGGCTACTTTCAGTCCGATATTTGACTAATTCAACCACTTGCTGTATCAAAGCTTGGGCATTATTTTTAGTAATTTTGTCGCCTGCCGATATAACTATTTCTCCGGTATATTTATCTGTAATATCTTGAGCAATGATTTTTCCAACAAGATTATTATAGATATATTCTAAAACCCTGCCTTCTAAAGAAAAGAATCGACCATCCTCTAAGGGTATGTCGCTAATCCCTGCAGAATATGCTTTTCTAATAATATTTTTGCTTACTGGTTGCTTTATGTCGGCGATGATATTACCCGTTTCGTCCCTAAGTTCTTTACCTAAATTCTTACCGATAACATCATCTTTAATAATGCTTACTAAGTTTTCTCTGATATTAATCTCTTTAATATCGCTCCATATCTCAATCTTTTCATATTGTTGTTCTATTATTCTCTTTATATCATTTTCGTCTAAAATTGTATTAGCAGGAATGATAATATTCTGTTCATTCTGGTCTTTAATATCCTGTGCCAACATTTTCCCAATTAATTCAACACTTAATTCTGGCTTATAAATTCGTATCTTACTGACATTGTTCCTTACTAACTCAAGGGCAATCTCTTTAGTGATTATATTTCCCTTGAGTTTCTCTAAATCCTTAGTTCTCAACTCATCATCTTTAGTATTTTTGGTCTTCGGGATGTCTTCCGAAATATCTCCAATGAAAATATAGTCTTTAATTCGCCCTATAAAGTTTATTTCACCTTGTACAATATTAATTGTTCCGCCTTGTTCATCCAAGACATCGAAACTCAAACATTCAGAATTCTCAATTTTATTTATAACATTTTCATCAATGACAGTATTCTCATCGACTAAAGTATCCCCTTTATTTCCAGAAATACAATGAACTAAGGTTTTGTTCATGAGTAATTTTCTGTTCTTATTTCGAATTTCTTCATTCTCAAGAACAACTTGCTTATTAGCCTGTTCAAAATCAGATACGTATACTAGCTCTCCAGAAAGTAGCTCGGAATCACGAGATGCTTTAACATAAATTTTATTCAAGCGGGCTATCTGTCTGACGATTACTTCTATATGTTTATCATTAATTGTAACGCCTTGTGAACGATATACTTCTTGTACTTGCTCTAGGAGATACTTTTGAACAGCCTTGATACCCTGTATTCTTAAAATATCGTTGGGATCAACAAAACCAGTAGTTAACTTTTGCCCAGCTGTAACTTTCTGACCCTCTTCAACTGTAATTCTTAAATCTTTTGGTATGGAATAAACCTTTTTTTTGGTTTCTTTGTTCTTTGCAGTTAATATTTCGGCCTCCGGTTTTATGATAACTTCTTTTTCCGCAGATTTTGGTCCTTCTTTAACGCTGTCTACATATCCATTTATTTCGCTTATGACAGCCTGTTTTTTTGGTTTTCTTACTTCAAATAATTGTTCTACCCTGGGTAATCCTAAAGTTATATCTTCACCGGTAATTTTTATTCCACCGGTATGAAAAGTCCTTAATGTTAATTGTGTTCCCGGTTCACCAATAGATTGGGCAGCAATAGTACCTACTGCCTCACCAATAGTCACCATTTGGCCAGAAGCAAGGTCTCTGCCATAGCACTTAGCGCAAATACCTTTTTTAGAAACACAGGTTAATGGTGATCTTATTTTTACTTCTTTTATACCTGCGTCATTAATTTTTTTAGCAGCCTTTTCGTCAATGTTTTCATCCTTGTGTACATATATTTCTCCAGTTTTAGCGTTTATCAAGTCTTCCAGGGCAGTACGTCCCACTATTCTCTCGTCTAATTTTTCAATAACATTTCCATCTTCTTCAATATCAGAAACGATTATACCATCACTGGTACCGCAATCTTCTTCAGTAATAATAAGGTCCTGAGCTACATCTATTAATCTTCTGGTTAAGTAGCCTGATTTAGATGTTCTAAGTGCTGTATCAGCTAAACCTTTTCTTGCTCCATGCGTGGAGATAAAATACTCTAAACAAGATAAGCCTTCTCTAAAATTAGACCGAATAGGAAACTCAATAATTTTTCCGGAGGGATCTGCCATTAGGCCTCTCATTCCGGCTAACTGACCAATTTGTCTTCGACTTCCCCGGGCTCCGGATTCAACCATAGTGTAAAGTGGATTAAAGCTGCTCAGGTTTCCAATAATAGCACTAATTACCTCGTCAGCTGCATCGGTCCAGGCATTAATAATTTTTTCTATTCTTTCCTCTTCCATAATTAAACCATAATTAAATTGCTCTCTAATCTTAGCAACATTCTTTTCAGCTTCTTCTAATATTCTTTCTTTCTCGGAAGGTATTTCTAAATCAACTATTCCAATAGTTATACCTGATATAGTTGCATAGTGAAAACCCAATTCTTTTATATCATCCAAGCAATTAACGGCTACATCTTGTCCGTACTGGCGGTAAATATAAGAAATAATTCGAGCTAATCCTTTTTTATCTATAGTCAAATCCACAAATTTAAAGTCTTCGGGTAAAACTTGATTAAATAAGATACGCCCTATTGTTGTTTCCTCAATTTTTCCTTTTACTCTAACTTTTACCACAGTATGTATGTCTATATAACCATCTTCCTGTGCTCTAATAGCCTCTTCAGGATTGGCAAAAATACTCTTTTCTACTTTTGCTCCCTTTGCTTTCATAGTCAGATAATAACATCCTAAAATAATATCTTGAGAGGGTAAGGCAATAGGTGTACCGTTAGCAGGTGATAAAACGTTATTACTGGCCAACATTAACATTTCGGCCTCGGTCTGTGCCTCTATGGATAAAGGAACATGCACCGCCATCTGGTCACCGTCAAAATCGGCATTAAAGGCTGGACAGGCTAAGGGATGGAGCTGGATAGCATTCCCCTCCACTAATATCGGTTTAAAAACCTGTATCCCCAATCTATGCAAGGTAGGAGCTCTATTCAACAAAACAGGATGCTCCTCCACAATTTCTTGCAAAATATTCCAAACCTCGAGAGATTCCTGTTCTACCAACTTCTTAGCAGTCTTAATATTATGAGCTAATTCTCTTTTAACCAAATTGTGCATTATAAAGGGTTTAAATAGTTCTAAGGCCATTTTTTTTGGTATCCCGCATTCGTATAGTCTTAGTTTAGGACCAACTACTATTACCGAACGACCTGAATAGTCAACCCTTTTACCTAATAAATTTTGTCTGAATCTTCCTTTTTTCCCCTGCAATAAATCGCTTAACGATTTAAGGGGACGATTTCCGGCACCTAAAACAGCGTGACCTCTCCTGCCATTATCTATTAAGGCATCAACAGCTTCCTGTAGCATTCTTTTTTCATTCTTAACAATAATACCAGGTGCTCCCAGTTCTAATAATCTTTTTAAACGATTATTACGATTAATGACTCTACGATAAAGGTCATTTAAATCAGAGGTAGCAAATCTCCCACCTTCTAACTGTACCATAGGCCGCAAATCCGGAGGAATTACAGGCAACACATCCAGAATCATCCATTCTGGTTTACCATTACTTTTTCGAAAAGCATCGATTATTTGTAGCCTTCTGATTATTTTTTTTGCTTTTTGGCCAGATGAGTGTTTTAGCTCTTCGCGTAATTCCATATTCAAAGAATCAAGATTTATATCCTTTAACATGGCCCTTATAGCCTCAGCGCCTATACCTGCTTTAAATTCAGGATCATAATAGGTATGTAATCTATTTTCAGATTCCAATATGGTATCACCAACTTTATGATTGGTATTTCTGGGATTGATTACTGCATAGCAAGACTCTTCCACTGTTCGCTTAGCCATAGTTGTTTTTTTTGCCAGTCCTTGTTCTTTTTCTATAAGGGGAGATAGTTTGCTCTCCGAGATTAGTCCATCTATTTCTAATATTCTATAATCTACTTCTGTCTCTTTTTCATTATTTTCAATTGTTTCCCCGGTTTCAGATATTTTTTCCGCAGCAGATTCGCTTTTTTCTTGTTCTTCCTCTACCTTGTCTGTTTCATCTGCCTTAAAACCTGCCCCACTTAAATCATATTCGCCTTTCTGCTGTTTAAGTTCAAGAGGTAAATATGGCTCTACAGTGAAAAATAAACTTCCAAAAACTTCTTGCAATTCTGATAATTCTTTATTGGTAATAACATCTCCAACCTTATGTGGAAATATTTTTGTCTGTTTGACTCGGTATAATAATTCAGCATTGAAATTAGGATTATACATTTTATGTATTTTAAACTCAGTCTCGGTTATTACTCCATTTTCAAAAAACATTTTATTATTATTTTCAGAACTATCGTCGAATTTTTGAGCTTCATATAATTGTTCTCTTCTGCGATCTGGTGCAAAGTAGAGTATTTTTTCTAAATTTTTGGGGGGAATATTTAACAATAAAGCAAGCGGACTTGGTATACCCTTGAAATACCATACGTGCGAAACCGGACAGGCTAAGTCAATATGGCCCATTCTTTCGCGTCGAGTGATTGACTTAGTTACTTCTACACCACAACGGTCGCATATAACCCCTTTATACCTAACTCTTTTATATTTTCCACAACTACACTCCCAATCCTTAACGGGACCGAAAATACGTTCACAGAATAACCCATCTTTTTCAGGTTTGAGAGTTCTATAATTAATGGTTTCCGGTTTTTTAACTTCCCCATGGGACCATTTCCTAATATCTTCTGGTGAAGCTAATCCTATTGTTATAGCATTAATTCTTTTTGAGATTTCCAACCGAATTACCTCCCCATTATCAATCTAAATAGTCAATACATTCTCAAGAACTATAATGAAAAATAATATCCATATTTATCAAAAAATTAAGTCTGATAGTCTATAAAATCCTGATCAATTCTGTCTCTTGTATCAAGATCTTCTTTAATCTCTATCTCTTTCCCATCATGATCCAGTACTTTAATATTTAAACAGAGGCTTCTTAACTCTCTTATTAATACTTTAAAGGACTCAGGTGTCCCTGGGACTGGAATATTCTCACCTTTAACAATAGACTCATACGTCTTAATTCTTCCCGTAACATCATCTGACTTAACGGTTAGCATTTCTTGTAGGTTATAGGCAGCACCATACCCCTCTAGGGCCCAAACTTCCATCTCTCCAAATCTTTGACCTCCAAACTGAGCCTTTCCTCCCAATGGTTGTTGAGTAACCAGAGAATAAGGTCCTGTAGAGCGAGCATGTATCTTATCATCGACTAAATGAATTAGCTTAAGTATGTAACTATAACCAACGCTGACTTTTTGCTTAAATGGTAATCCGGTTCTTCCATCGTACAAAACAATCTTACCATCCTGAGATAAACCAGCATCAACTAAAGCTTTACTAATATCTTCTTCGGTAGCCCCATTAAAGACCGGAGTAATAATATTGACTCTAAGCATTTTAGCAACCCAACCTAAGTGCAGTTCTAATATCTGCCCGACATTCATCCTAGAAGGAACTCCTAGAGGGTTTAGGATGATATCAATAGGAGTACCATCTGGTAAAAAAGGCATGTCATTGACCGGTAATATTTTTGCTATAACACCTTTGTTGCCATGCCTTCCCGATATTTTATCACCTTCTGATATCTTCCTTTTTTGGGCAATAAAAACTTTTACCATCTTATTCACACCCGGTGGGATCTCATCGCCGTTTTCCCTGGAAAAAACCTTTATATCAATTACCTTCCCCCTATCGCCATGTGGAACCCTGAGGGAGGTATCCCTGACTTCTCTGGCTTTCTCCCCAAATATTGCCCTTAATAATCTCTCTTCCGGGCCTAATTCCGTTTCTCCTTTAGGAGTTACTTTGCCTACTAAAATATCACCGGCCTCTACTTCTGTACCTATACGAATAACTCCATCTTCATCTAAATTAGCTAAGCTGCTTTCACCAATGTTAGGTATATCTGCAGTTATCTCTTCCGGGCCTAATTTGGTATCTCTGGCAGCACACTCATGCTCGCTTATATGAATAGAGGTAAAGGTATCTTCTTGAACCAATTTTTCACTTATTACTATAGCATCCTCAAAATTGTATCCTTCCCAGCACATATAAGCTACCAGAATATTCCGCCCTAATGACAGAAATCCCTGTTCAGTATTGTGACCATCGGCCATGACCATGTTTTTTGTTATTTTTTGCCCTTCTTTAACGATTGGCTTTTGGTTAATACATGTCCCTTGATTGGAACGATGAAACTTTTTTAAAATATATTCTTTACTTTTGCCCTGATTGCTTTTAACTATAATATTTCGGGAATCAACCTTTTCTACTACCCCGTCTTCTTCTGCTATTATGATCGTTCCCGAGTCGCGGGCAACTTTACTTTCCATTCCAGTCATAACTAACGGGGTTTCTGCTTTTATTACCGGAACTGCTTGCCTTTGCATATTGGTTCCCATTAAAGCCCTGTTAGCATCATCATGATCTAAAAAAGGAATTAAACTAGCAGAAATACTGACCATCTGATCTGGCGCAACATCTATAAAATCTACCTCTTCCGGAGAAACAGTCAGATATACATCTCGATATCTACAAGGAATCCCTTCTTGGGTAATCTTATGGTTGTCATCAATTTTTATATTGATTTGAGCTATTTTATACTGGTCTTCCTCGTCAGCAGTAAGATATATAATTTTATCAGTAACTTTGCCATTTTCTACCTTCCGGTAAGGAGTCTCAATAAAACCGAGGTTATTAATTCTGGCATAAATACTTAATGAACCAATTAACCCTATATTTGGGCCTTCAGGTGTCTCAATGGGACATATTCTACCATAATGGCTATAATGGACATCACGAACTTCAAATCCTGCTCTTTCTCTGGTTAATCCACCCGGACCAAGTGCTGATAACCTTCTCTTGTGAGTAATTTCAGAAAGAGGATTGGTTTGATCCATAAATTGGGACAATTGGCTACTACCAAAAAATTGTTTAACTGAGGCCACCAATGGCCTAATATTTATTAAAGCTTGTGGAGTAACTGAAGAAAGGTCAGGCTGTATGGTCATCCTTTCCCGGATTACTCTTTCCATTCTTACCAGACCAATATAAAATTGATCTAATAATAATTCCCCAACGGTCTTTACTCTTCTATTCCCTAAATGGTCAATGTCGTCAATGTGCCCAACCCCATAATAGAGATTAACTAAGTACCTCATTGAAGCCACTAAATCATCCCTAGTTAAAGCGTTTCCTTTTTTTACTCTTGCGAAAGACTGTGTTTGTCCGATCTTGTTAATCAGCTCCAGATCAAGGACTTGACCATTTTCGGCAATTATTTCACCTGTTTCATTGTTTATAACATCTTCGGCTAATTGCAGACCTATAGTATTCTCATTGACAATTCCTTCATCAGAGTCATACAAGTTGACTACAACATCTTCTTTTTCATTATAGACGCTAATTTCCTGGTCATTATCATTATAGACATATACTTTATCGACATCAGATTGGCTAATCAATTCTGCTATTCTTTTATTAATATGTGTATTTTTTTTCACTAATTGTTTTTTGGTAAGAGGGTCATTAACATTTTTTGCGGTAGTCATATCTAAAATTCTGTTTTGAATGTTTAGTTTTTGGTTTACCTTGTATCTGCCAACATCCGCCAGGTCATACCTTCTAGGGTCAAACAATAATCTATCCAGTAATTGACGTGTATTCCTCTCTGTGGGTGGTTCGCTAGGTCTAAGCCTTCTAAATATTTCAACTAGTGCATCACTTTTATTAGTAGTATTATCTTTTACTAAAGTTTCCTGAATAATTTCGCTATTATCAAATAAATCCAATATCTGCTCATTACTCTCATAACCCAAAGCCCTTAATAGAGTAGTAGCAGGGATTTTTCTTTTTTTATCAATTCTAACATAAATCATATTATTACTATCAAAGCCAAATTCTAACCAAGAGCCCCGATTGGGAATGATTCTATAATTAAAAAGGATCTTATTCTCGCTATATTCTTCACTACCATAATAAATACCGGGTGAACGTATTAATTGATTGACCACAACCCTCTCAGCTCCATTAATGATAAAGCTGCCACTTTCGGTCATTAATGGTATCTCTCCCATAAAAACATCCTGCTCTTTAATTTCACCATCTTTTTTATTATGGAGACTTATTCTTACTTCCAATGGTGCAGAATACGTACTACCCCTCTCCCAGCACTCCATAGGGGTGTATTTTGGCTCTTTAATGGAATAATGCATGTACTCTAAAACAAGGTTCCCGGTGAAATCCTGAATAGGGAACACATCTTTAAACACTTTGTGCAAGCCGATATCCTGTCGTTTCTCAGGAAGAATATTTTCTTGTAGAAATTTCTGAAAAGATTGTTTTTGAACATCTAAAAAATCAGGTGGCTCGATATAGTTTTTTATTTTGGAGTAGTCCAAAATATCCAGTTTGGTATTTGTCACTTTTGAACACCAACCTTTTTGAAGATTTGTTGCAAATTATAATGATATCATCGGTAATGATAGAAGTCAAGAAGATATCCCTGTTTTAGACAGGGATATCTTCTTTTTTAAATTTAAGCAAGGGATTAGAATTTATCATTTTCTTAGATAAAAGCTTTTTCTCTTGATCCAATACTTTTAATTCTTTAATATACCATGAATAAATAGTAGTTAGAATAAACAACTATGAAGTCTCTACTTCAATTCCACAGTTGCTCCGACTGCTTCTAATTTTTCTTTTAAAGCCTGTGCCTCTTTTAGCTCAACTTTTTCTTTAACAGCTTTTGGGGCTCCTTCTACCAGGTCCTTAGACTCCTTCAAACCCAAACCAGTAGCAGCTCTTACTTCCTTAATTACTTGTATTTTATTGGCTCCAATCTCTTTTAAAACAACATCAAATTCTGTTTTTTCTTCCTCCTGAGCTGCTGGTGCAGCTCCTTGTGCCGAAATAACATTTTGAGCCATAAGAGGTGCAGCAGCGCTTACACCAAACTTTTCTTCTAGAGATTTAACTAAATCAGCCAATTCTAAAACAGTTAATTTTTCTATTCTCTCCATAATTTCTTGAATATTGTTGCTATCTTTTTCTTGAGACATTGTTACCTCTTTTTCCTTGAGAACCTCTTTCTCTTTTTTTGATTTATTTTTAACATTCTCTTTTTCTATTGCAACATCTTCATTTTTTTTAACCTTTTCTTCCATAAATCCCGTCTCCTCTCTTGATTATTTAAAAACTACAAATATAATTGCTCTTTGCTATCACTCTGATTGTTTTTTTCGAATCTGTTCTAGTACATTAACTAACCCGGACAATGGTGAACTTACCACATAAACAAATGAACTAATGGGGCTCTTCATATTTCCCAGCATTTTGGCTAATAACTCTTCTTTGCCGGGTAATAGCGCTATTCGGGTTAACTGCTCTCCAAAGAAAATCTGCCCTTCCAATAAGGCATTTTTCATTTTAAATTTTTCTGCATTATCCAGAGAATACTTATACAACAGCTTAATTGGCAGCAACGCATCATCCTTACCAAAAGCAATACTTGTACACCCGGTTAAACTGCTTGTTAAACTCTCTAAACCAATTTCTTGGACAGCAATTTTTAATAAAGTATTTTTGTATACCTTAAACTTGATATTCTTCTCTTTTAGGGTATTTCTTAGCTGTGAGATATCTTTGGCATTTAGACCTTGATAGTCAGTTAAAACAACACTAGAGGATTTTCCTAACTCATCTTTTAATTCTTTAATAATTAGTTCTTTTTTCTCTCTTGTTAATGGCAATGGACTTCCTCCTTTCTATGGCACTTTAATTTTCAGTCTAATTAAAAAAATCCTGCCTTAGAAGTGATTTTAAGGAAGGATTTTTCTGGATTCCTCCGCAGGCTGATTTGCATCTAATTATACCTTTTGCAGACTAAACTATGCTGAAGGTACCTGCATTCTAAGGATTTATAATAACTATATCTATTTTGTACTCTTAGATTTAGAGTTTACTACCTTTTTTCTGCCTCACTTAATGTTTTTAAAATATCTAATTTTATTCCGGGACCCATGGTCGAAGAAACAGTGATGCTTAATACATATCGGCCCTTGGAAGTGGGTGGCTTTGCTTTTACGATTGCATCTAAAACGGTGTAAAAATTTTCAACAAGCTGATCATCTGAAAAATTTGTTTTACCGAGAATAGCATGTACTATTCCAAAGCGGTCTGCTCTATATTCTACCTTACCCTTCTTTACAGCTAAAACTGCATTTTTTATATCAAAGGTTACTGATCCAAGTTTAGGGTTGGGCATTAAACCTCGGGGGCCGAGAACCCGCCCTAATTTTCCGACTACTTTCATCATATCTGGGGTAGCTATGACTGAATCAAAATCCGTCCATCCATTCTGTATTTTTTCTGCTAATTCATTACCTCCAATAAAATCTGCTCCTGCCTCTTCAGCTTCCTTTGCCTTTTCAGTTTCTGCAAATACTAAAACCCTACTCTGTTTACCTGTGCCATGTGGCAACTCAACTGCCCCTCTTACCTGTTCTTCAGAGCGGCGGGTATTTATACCTAAACGTATTGCCACATCGATAGTCTCAGTAAAATTGGCAAAGCTGAGCTGTTTGACTAATGTTATTGCTTCTATGATTGAATATTGTTTAGCTTTATCATAATTTTTCACAGTTTCTGAATATTTCTTACCTCTGTTTTTCAATACCCTTCCCCCCTTGTGGTAAAATGGATTATTCCTCCCACTTAATAACTTGCTGTTTTCTTTTCGATATGATTAGAAGTAGCTTATCGAGATTATTCTATTTCAATCCCCATACTGCGAGCTGTTCCTTCCGCTATCTTCATCGCACTATCTATATCGTCAGTATTTAAATCGGGCATTTTTATCTCCGCTATTTCTTTTACCTTATCTCTTTTAACTTTAGCAACTTTATCTCTATTGGGTTCAGAAGACCCTTTTTCAATTTTTGCTGCTTCCTTCAATAAAAAAGACATAGGCGGTTTTTTGCATACAAAGTCAAAAGTTCTGTCCTGATATACGGTAATAATAACGGGGATAATTGTGCCAATATCTTGTTTGGTTCGTTCGTTAAATGTTTTACAAAATTCCATTATATTGAGTGCATGCTGTCCCAAAGCCGGACCAACCGGTGGCGCCGGATTGGCAGCTCCTGCAGGAATTTGTAACTTAATATTCGCAATTATTTTTTTTGCCATCTCTAAAACACCTCTTCATGCTAACTGTCGTAGATTGGAGACTTTGATATCTAAAACTACTGGAAGTATACTTATATTTATAGTTCTGTCCATTTCTAATATTTTTCTACGTCGGTATATTCCAGCTCTACTGATGTTTCTCTGCCAAAAATAGTTAAAAATACCTTTAGTTTCCCTCTCTGGGTATCAATTTCTTTTACATTTCCGGTATACCCAGTAAAGGGCCCATTTATAATGTTAACACTTGTGCCAATGTCAATATCTACCCGGGGTTTCTTTTCCCCTTTACCCATTTGTATTAATATATTCTTAATTTCATGTTCTGCCAAAGCAACTGGTTTACCGCCTGAACCGACAAATCTGGTAACTCCTGGGGTATTCCTGACCGTATACCATGAATCATTGTTCAATTTCATTTGCACTACTACATACCCAGGAAACACTTTTTTCTGTACATATTTTTTTTTACCAGACTTTGTCTCCAGAAATTTTTCAGTCGGTATCAGCACTTGAAATATCTGGTCTTCCATGCCCATAGATTTGACCCGCTGTTCAAGATTTACCTTAACCTTATTTTCATATCCTGAATAAGTATGAACTACATACCATTCTTTATCTTCGCTGGACCTTATTATCTTACATCTCCCTCCCGACGGGGTATATTATGCTTTCTCTTATTAATCTATTTATTGTAGAATTATAGCTACGACTCGAGAAAATAAAAGGTCAATCAATCCCAAATAGATAGCAACTAAGACCACTGCAACCATAACTACAATAGTGCTGCTAATTAATTCTTTCCTGTTTGGCCAGGTAACTTTTTTTAGTTCTGCTCTGGCTTCTTTAATAAAATTAACTAATTTTTGAAAAATCTGTTTTATTTTCATTTCTCACCTTTTCAGCACTATTTATTCTCTAATTGCATTAGATTATATGGCAGGCCCGGCAGGATTTGAACCTGCAACCCCCGGATTTGGAGTCCGGTGCTCTCCCGTTAGAGCTACGGACCTGTATATCTGTCTTTAAACTTCAGGACATACCATTACAAATAATTTTATCTTGTCTCTTTATGCAAGGTATGCTTTTGACAATACTTACAATACTTTTTAAGAGAAATCTTTTCAGTGGTATTTTTCTTATTCTTATGACTATAATAATTTCTATTATTACATTCTGAGCAAGCTAATACTATTCTGTCTCTCATTATTCTTTCCTCACTAGCAGAGAAAATTTACGAAACTAAATCTAACACATTTTACCATACCTGTCAAGCAGGTTAATTTTTATGTTTTAATCAATTAATTATCCGAGGTCTTTATTGCTGCGTACAATTATCAGTTCGTTTAAATAAACACAATAATAAGACTGGGCTTAAATTACATCCCAGTCTCAATCTTATAATAAACTATATTCTTGTTATCCCTTATATATGATATATGGACTACTTAATTACTTCCCTTATTCCAGAACCTCAGTAACCACTCCTGCCGCCACAGTTCTACCACCTTCTCGAATAGCAAAACGAACACCCTTTTCCATAGCTATG
>JGI24710J26742_10002422_pt1 | contig 16478 bp, 13 predicted proteins | sample BioPla2DNA2_FD_26742 | JGI IMG/M metagenome (IMG submission 26742) | reverse complement strand
GCTTTTNNCGATCTTAAATTTATATATATANATATATAAAAATATTATAATTGCCTGTAGATCAGGCTGGAGGAGGTTGTATGAAACTAAACTATAAGAGGACTTTTTTTATAGGCTTGGCGTTTTTTTCAATCTGTGCTTTTTGGCAAATGTATGACAATATTATTCCATTAATATTGAAAAACACCTTTCACTTGGGGGAAACGAATATTGGGGTTTTGATGGCAATGGATAATGTACTAGCTTTGTTTCTTCTTCCTTTCTTTGGACGCTTATCGGACAAGATTAATACACCTCTGGGAAAACGGACTCCATTTATTTTAGTAGGAACCACGGTTGCTTTAATTGCTATGGCATTTTTGCCGATCGCCGACCGGAACGCAAACTTAATTCAGTTTTATATCTTTTTAGGAATTGTTTTACTAGCCATGGGATTTTATCGGTCTCCGGCAGTAGCCTTAATGCCAGATTTAACACCAAAACCATTGCGGAGTAAGGCAAATGCAATCATCAATCTTATGGGTACCTTAGGTGCGGTATATACCCTAGGAATCGTAATCCTTTTGGTAAATGATGAGGAAGTAAAGAAAAATGGTTACACAAAAGTTTTCATAGCTGTTGCCATTATCATGATTATCGCAGTTGTTTTACTTCTGATTACCATTCGAGAGAAAAAATTATCTGAGCAAATAGCAAAGGAATATCCATCGGAACTTGTGGAGGAGGAAGTAATTGAAACCCAAAAAGGATCAATGTCCCCTGAGGTTAAGAAAAGTTTCTATTTTATACTTGCTTCCGTTTTTTTATGGTTTACGGCATATAATGCGGTAACCACCGCATTTTCTAGGTATTCGCAACAGGTGTGGAATTTGCAAGAAGGCGATTTTGCCGACTTTTTAATCGTTGCAACGGTTGCAGCTTTAATCAGTTACATACCAATTGGACATATTTCTAGTAAGATAGGAAGAAAGAAAACAATTATAGGAGGCATTGTCCTTATGGGATTTTCCTTTTTATGCGGTAGCTTCTTCCTAGAGTATTCTCCTTTGGTGAATCTTATCTTTGCGACTACAGGGATTGGATGGGCTTCCATCAATGTTAACTCTTATCCCATGGTAGTAGAGATGTGTAAGAGTGCAGATATTGGAAAATATACTGGCCTATATTATACCTTCTCCATGGCAGCACAAGTTTTCACTCCAATCTTATCTGGAGCACTTTTGCAATATGTATCCTATCGAACTTTATTTCCTTATGCGGTGTTCTTTTCCTTGGCTGCCCTATGCACCATGCTAAGGGTAAAGCACGGGGATTCAAAGCCACTGAAAAAGAGCAGTGTTATAGAAAACTTTGATACTCCGGATTAGAAGGATGGAATCTTTTAATAATAGATGTAGGTGGAAATGTTCATAAGGTACCAAGGAAATCTCTTTCTAGAGATTAAGGATATTGTGGACTGGAATGGAGCTAAGATGTTAGTTGAAATTGTATTGTTTTTTCTTATAATGATAGTTTTATATTTATTAATCATCATGCCAAAGCTAAAAGCGAATCCACAACTTGAAAAATTTGATGGATGGTTGTATGCTCACCGGGGTCTTCATGATAATAAAACCAGAGCTCCGGAAAATTCACTGGCAGCATTTTCCCTCGCTGTGGAAAAAGGTTTTGGAATTGAGCTGGATGTTCAGCTGACCAAGGATTTGGTTCCTGTGGTACACCATGATTATAAGTTAAAGCGTTCTTGCAAGGTGAATAAGAAAATTTCAGAACTTACCTATCAAGAACTTAGAAAATATAAAATATTTGGGTCAGAGGAAAAAATTCCGACTTTAGAAGAAGTTTTAGAAACCGTAGATAAAAAGGTGCCTTTGATTATTGAATTGAAGATTCCATGGAAACCCAATCATACCTGTGAGGCAGTTTCAAAAGTATTGGCCAATTACCAAGGCTTATATTGCATTGAATCTTTTAATCCTTTTGGTTTGATTTGGTATAAAAAACATTTTCCCCATGTAGTTCGTGGGCAATTATCAACGGATTTTATTAAGGAAAAAATCAAAGGGAGTAAGGTACAATACTTTATTCTAAAACATTTGCTCCTAAATTTTCTGACCAAACCAGATTTTATAGCATATCATCATGTTTACCGAAGGGGATTATCCTTTACGATATGTAGAAAACTATATCGGACAAAAACTTTTGCATGGACCATAGAGTCTCAAGAGCAATTAGAGGATAATCAAGGATATTTTGATCTCTTTATTTTTGATAGTTTTATCCCAGAAAAGAAATAGATAAATCTTGCAATCCCATTCAAACCCATATCAACTGCCGGTTATTGGCATATTAAAAATCCTATTTATAAACCATATTAATATGGCATATAATATCAAATACTTGAGGGCGTACTTGATTTGGATGGGATGTGAGAGAATGTATCGATTGGTCGGGATATGGTTGTTTGAACTTTTATGGTGTCTTTCAGATATGATCTTAAGACCTAGGAAATTAGCCTGTGATAAAGCGTTTGCAGCAGAAGCAAGTGGAGGAAAATTTGATATTGCCGCCTATTATGTTACAAAAAAGTATAAATTTTACTTGCAATCCGAATTTGGGTATAAACTTTCCTGCGAATTGTTAGAACCGGAGAATTTTGCTTCCTCCAAAGATAGAAAAGTTGCAATTCTTTGTCATGGCTTTGGATGCTCTAGATATAGCAGTTTAAAATATGCACAAATATTTTTAAGACTAGGGATTCCGACCCTAATCTACGATCATAGAAACCATGGTTATAGCGGTAAGGCTCATACCACCATGGGATTTAAGGAAAAGTATGATTTAACTAGGATTGTAGATTGGTGTATCAAAAAATATGGGACTGAGTGTAAGATTATTACCCATGGAGAATCCATGGGGGCGGCTACGGTGCTTCTCCATTTGGGGATTGATCCAAGGGTGGATTTAACCATTGCTGATTGTGCTTATTCCGATTTGGTACATTTATTAAGACATCAATTAAAGCAATATTATCATCTACCCAGTTTTCTTATTCCCATTGAGAGCTGTCTCACCTTNNTTCGTGCAGGCTTTTGGTATAAGGAGGTATCTCCCATCCGGGTTGTGAGTAGGATCGATACTCCCATTTTATTTATTCACGGGAAATGTGATAACTTTGTACCTACCTATATGTCCAAATTAATGTACTATGTGAAAAAGGATAAAAAGGCTCTATATCTGGTGGCCAAAGCCAAACACGCAGAGAGCATCTGTAAGAACAGGAAGGGATATGAGACAGTTATTGAAGAATTTATAGGGAAGGTTCTTGGGTAAAGAAGAAAAAGCTAGATTAAAGCTTAGGATAATCAAGAGGCTCAAAGTCAATGGAAAGGAGATTGACTTTGAGCCTTCATCTTTTTATTTTGTATCCTCTTGTAGTGATCTCGATAAATTTGCTATCTTTGTGCAACTATATTTATCATTTTAGTTTTTATCCTCTTGTAGGGATGCCATCTTCATGGCTCTTACCTTTAAGGAAAGACCAAAGAGATTAATAAAGCCTTCCGCATCCTTATGGTCGTATAGATCACCAGTGGTAAAGGAGGCAATGCTTTCATTATATAGGGAGTAGGGAGAAGTAGTTCCCTGTTTGATGATATTTCCTTTGTAGAGTTTTAATATTACTTCACCAGTCACGTATTCTTGAGTGACATCAATAAAGGCCTGGTAAGCCTCTCTTAATGGAGTAAACCATTTTCCTTCATAAACGATATCAGCAAAACGATTGCTAATTTCTTTTTTTGCACTTAAGGTAGCCCGNTCAAGAATTAACTCTTCCAATTGGGTATGGGCTTCCATTAAAATGGTACCACCGGGAGTTTCATATACCCCACGGGATTTCATTCCAACAACTCGATTTTCCACAATATCAATAATGCCGATTCCGTGGGCTCCACCAATTTGATTTAACTCTTTGATGATTTCCGTTGGTGACATCTTCTTCTGGTTAAGTGCAATGGGGATTCCTTTGTCAAAACTAAGGCTAATGGTAACTCCCTCCTCCGGTGCCTTTTCTGGAGGAACACTTAAAACTAGAAGGTGATCATAATCTGGAGCTTGTGCCGGATCCTCTAATTCCAGCCCTTCATGACTAATGTGCCAAAGATTACGATCACGGGAGTAACTATTATCTGCTGAAAAAGGAAGGTGAATTCCGTGCTTTTGGCAGTATGCAATTTCTTCTTCCCGGGAGGTCATGGTCCAGATTCTCCAAGGAGCAATGATTTTTAAATCTGGTGCTAGAGCTTTAATGGTTAATTCAAAGCGTACTTGATCATTTCCTTTACCAGTAGCTCCATGGCAAATTGCAGTAGCCCCTTCCTTTCTTGCTATTTCAACAAGTCGTTTGGCAATCACTGGTCTAGCCATAGCGGTTCCTAGGAGATATTTATTTTCATAAATGGCATTGGCCTTAACACAAGGCATTACATAATCATCTACAAATTCTTCTACAACATCTTCTATATATAATTTGGTAGCTCCGGATAATTTGGCTCTTTCTTCTAAGCCATCCAGTTCATCTCCCTGACCTACATCAATACAAACACAAACAACATCATAATCGTAGTTTTCCTTCAACCAGGGAATAATAGCGGTAGTATCAAGACCACCAGAATAAGCAAGTATTACTTTTTCCTTCATAGAATAACCTCCTTCAAAATGCTTCAATAATTAATTACTTAATTACTTAAAAATAAATTATTAATTATCGATTAGTTATAATATTAAAATAACGACAAAACAATTTACTATGTAAAATTGTTTAATTTATTTATAAATATACAATATAATATATTAATATGCAAGAGGTAAAATTGAAATTATGAAAAAATATTCATTAACTTCTGGATGTATTCCTCCTTCGATTGCTAGGTTTTAGTAGATATCATAGAGTAAATACTATATAATAACAAAAAACTGAAACAATCACTTCAGAATACAGAGGATGAATATGAAACATATAGAATAAAGAAAGGACTAGTCATTATGTATCGAATCATATTAGCATCGGAATCACCTAGAAGAAAAGAAATCTTAAAAACCATGGGAATTCCCTTTGAAGCCATGGCCAGTAATGTAAATGAAGAAGTTGAGGAAAAAGAGCCTGCAAGTATGGTGGAGGCCTTAGCTAAATTAAAAGTAGTGGATATTTGGAAACAAATCAAAGAGCAGAATAAATCCCAGGATAAAATCATAATCATCGGTGCAGATACCATGGTCTTTTATCAGGGACAGGCCTTAGGGAAACCAAAGGATCAAGAGGATGCTGCTAGAATCTTAGGGATGTTAAGTAATGATGTGCACCAAGTATATACTGGAGTTAGCATGATTATTGTAGATCAGGATAGGAAGCTAAAAGAAGAGCATATATCTTTTGCAGTTTGTACCAAAGTCTCTGTACAACCTTTAAATAAGAAGCAAATGGAAGACTATATTGCCAGTGGTGAGCCCATGGATAAGGCTGGAGCTTATGGAATACAGGGGCGGTTTGGTATCCATATCAAAGAAATCTCCGGGGATTATTACAATGTGGTTGGTTTTCCTATCGCTAAAATCTATGAAACATTATTAGAGCTGGGAATTGATCTTAAGGATCAAAGGAATTCGTAAATTAAAATTATTATTATTGGGAAATAATAAAATAGGGTATTGCATAAATTTTAATCTATGTGTATAATTATAAATAAATTTCAAGTATGGAAGCTAATAAATAGTAATTCTGAAAATGGAAGACGAATAATTTCATAGATTAAGGAGGTAATGACTATGATGATGATAAATAGTGGAGTTACTGCGGCAAAGGGTTTTCAGGCAGCTGGTATATATGCAGGAATAAAAAAGAAAAGAAAAGATATGGCCCTAGTATATTCCCAGGTACCAGCCAAAGGGGCAGGGACATTTACAACCAATATGGTTAAAGCAGCTCCAGTAAAATGGGATATTCAGGTGACCAAGGAGAGTCCTTTTGTTCAGGCAGTCGTATTAAATAGTGGAATCGCCAATGCCTGCACTGGAATGGAAGGGGATATTAATAACGAAAGAATGGCAAAGGCGGTAGCAAAAGCCCTTAATATACCCACAGAAGCAGTTTATACTGCCTCCACTGGTATAATCGGTAAACAATTACCCATTACCACCATTGAAGAAGGGGTGCTTACCCTAGTTAAGAGTTTGAAAGATGGTAACGAAGCAGGTAAATTAGCAGCAGAGGCTATTATGACAACGGATACCTATGCAAAAGAAGCTGCCATTCGTTTTATGATTGGTGACAAGAAAATTACCATAGGTGGTATGGCCAAAGGTTCCGGTATGATTCACCCTAATATGGCAACCATGCTAGGGGTACTAACTACAGATTTAGCCATATCAAAGGAACTATTACAGGAAGCATTAAGTGAGAATGTGAAGCATACCTTTAATATGGTATCTGTGGATCGGGATACCTCCACCAATGATTCCTTATTAATACTGGCCAATGGGATAGCTGGCAATGAAGAAATAACCGAAAAGAATGAAGATTACGAGACCTTCTGCAAGGCTCTGAACATGGTAACAACCGACTTGGCAAAGCAAATGGCAGCAGACGGGGAAGGTGCAACGAAATTACTAGAAGTTAAGGTGATTGGAGCGAAAACCTGGGAGGATGCTGCAAACCTTAGTAAGTCCATCATAAGCTCCAATCTGGTTAAGACAGCTGTTTTTGGAAATGATGCCAATTGGGGTCGTATTCTTTGTGCTATGGGGTATTCTGGGGTGGTCTTTGATCCAGATCAGGTTGACCTTTATATTGAGAGTGAAATTGGTAATTTAAAATTAGTAGAAGACGGTATGGCTACGGATTACTCGGAAGAGGTGGCGACAAAAATTTTATCTTCCAATCAAGTAACAGCCATCGCTGACATCAAAGCAGGAACAGCCACCGCAACTGCATGGGGTTGCGATCTAACCTATGATTATGTCAAAATCAATGCGGATTATCGCTCATAATGGAAGCATGATATAAACTTAGATTTTTTAATAACTGAATATAAAAAGGAGTAATTGCCATGGTGCTAATGGATCAAATACTAATAAAAGCGCAGACCTTAATTGAGGCTCTACCTTACATACAAAAGTTTAACAACAAAAAAGTGGTAGTAAAATACGGCGGAAGTGCTATGTTGGATGAAAATTTACAATTAAATGTGATTAAAGATGTTGCCCTTTTAAAATTGGTAGGAATGCAGCCAATTATCGTCCATGGAGGAGGAAAAGAAATTACAAAATGGCTTAACCTCCTGGGACATGAGTCAAAATTTGTTGAGGGATTAAGAGTTACCGATGAGCTGACCATGGAAGTGGCAGAAATGGTTTTGGGGAAAGTAAATAAAAACCTGGTTCAGATGGTCGAAAAACTTGGGGTGAGAGCCGTTGGTATTAGTGGTAAGGATGGATCTACCTTAAAAGTTGAAAGAAAGACGGTCAATGGTCAGGATATTGGATTTGTGGGAAATATTAAGGAAGTAAATGTTGAATTAATTAATACCTTAATTGATAATGATTTTATTCCCATCATAGCACCCATCGGCCTGGATGATGATTTTCGTAATTATAATATAAATGCTGACGATGCAGCCTGTGCGGTGGCAACTGCAATTGGTGCAGAAAAATTGGTCTTTCTAACGGATATTGAAGGGGTATATGCCGATACAGATGATAAAAATAGTTTAATTTCCGTACTTACCTTAGAAAAAGCCGATGAGCTTTTAGCCAGTGGCTATATTGGCGGTGGTATGCTACCAAAACTTAAGAATTGTGTGGATGCCGTGAGGAATGGAGTTAGAAGAGTTCATATTCTCGATGGAAGGATGGAACATTGTCTCTTGTTAGAGTTTTTTACCAACAAAGGTATTGGAACCGCCATTATTGACCGGGAAAGTATCTATGATAATGAAGCAGTAGATTTTCAATAAGCGGTAGAATTTATTTTTTCTTTTTATTTATGATTTGAGCAACTTCTTTTGCAAGAACATTTTCCAGAATAAGTATGTTAGATAAGAACATAATCTTAGTCTTATTTGTAATTTAAAATTTTAGAGAAAAAGGGGACATTATAATGATGAAGCGATATATAGAGCAGGCAGAACAGCTATTCATGCCCACATACAGCCGTTTTCCAGTAGTTCTTGATCGTGGAAAAGGGGTATACTTGTATGATGTGGACGGCAACAAGTATCTAGATTTTGGAGCAGGGATTGCAGTTTTCGCCTTAGGTTATTCCAATAAGGAATACAATGATGCCTTGAAATTNCAAATTGATAAGTTGTTGCATACATCCAACCTCTATTANAATCTTCCGGCCATTGAAGCNGCTGAAAAATTCACCAAGGCATCTGGAATGGANCAGGTTTTCTTTACCAATAGTGGTACCGAAGCCATAGAGGGAGCCATTAAATTAGCGAGGAAATATTACTATAAGAAATATGGAATTGCCAACAGCCAGATCATTTCCATGGATCATTCCTTCCATGGGCGGAGTATGGGGGCTTTAAGCGTAACAGGAACGAAGAAATATAGGGAAGCCTTTGAACCTTTAATCGGTGGTGTGGTATTTGCAGAATATAATAATTTACAAAGTGTGAAGGAGTTAATTCAGGAGAATACCTGTGCAATTCTGATGGAACCGGTTCAAGGAGAAGGCGGAATACATCCTGCCACCCAAGAATTTATGGAAGGTGTTAGAAGCTTATGTGACCAACATGATATGTTACTGATTTTTGATGAGATACAGTGCGGAATGGGTCGAACAGGAGAATTGTTTGCTTATCAAAAATTCGGTATAAAACCAGACATTATGACCAGTGCCAAGGCCTTGGGTTGTGGTTTGCCTGTAGGAGCCTTTGCTGCAAGAGCTGAGGTGGCATCTGCCTTTGAGCCAGGAGACCATGGAACAACCTATGGGGGAAATCCTTTTGTAACAGCAGCAGTAAGTCAAGTATTTGATTTATTTGAAAGTGAGAAAATTCTGGATCATGTAAATCAGATTTCACCTTACCTTAGTGAAAAATTAGAGGAAATCGTTCAAAAATATAAATGTATCAAAGAACATAGGGGAATTGGGCTTATGCAGGGACTGGAATTTAATATTCCTGTAAAAGAAATCATAGCAAACTGTCTGAATAAGGGTCTAATCTTGATATCGGCTGGCAGCAATATGATTCGATTTGTACCGCCCCTAATTATTGAAAAAGAGCATGTGGATGAAATGATAACTATCTTGGAAGAAGTATTAAAGGAGATCGGCCAAGATTAAGAATCCCCTAAGAAATATTATTGATGAATTCATATAACCTTTCCGAATACATTTAAAGCAATTTATTTAGGCTTTCATCTTCCAACAAAAGATGTATGAAATCCTGTATATTTTGCTAATAATAAACTTATCATGCACAGACATCCGTCAGAAAATGATGCGGAGCGGGGTCAGTCGCACCCATGCATGAAATATGAAAGTGTATATTAGGAGAGGTTTGATACTATGTGGGGTATTCTTATAGCAATTATTTCAGGTGCATTAATGAGTATACAAGGGGTATTTAACACAGGTGTTACAAAACAGACTGGAATTTGGGTAAGTGCTAGCTTTGTTCAATTTACGGCTTTACTGGTATGCCTAGGAGCCTGGATTTTTACTGGCAGGCAAAGTGGTTTTCAAGAACTTTTTAGAATCGATAATAAATATATGTTGTTAGGGGGGGTTATAGGAGCCTTTATTACCTATACGGTTATTAAAAGTGTGGATACGTTAGGACCTGCCCGTGCAAATATGTTTATCATAACATCTCAGTTAATCATTGCATACCTGATTGAAGTCTTTGGTATCTTTGGTTCCGAACGAGTACCCTTTGAATGGAGAAAACTAATTGGCATGGTTATCATAATAATTGGTATTATAACCTTTAAATGGAAATCATGTTGAAATTATTAAATTTTTTTAGAGGAAATACCTATTGTAAATGGGGTATAAATTATGTAAAATAATATTATCCAGTAAAAAGTATTGAGGGTACTTTTAAGTCTTCTTTCATTTAATATAAGAGAATGTGTTTGNTTCTCTTTCAAATAGAGAATCTATAGGATCTTGTTAAAGAAGGAAGATGATTATGAAAAAAAGTTTAATAAAATTGTCTGCTATNATTAGCTTGATAATTTTAGCAGGAATCTGCTATAGTTGTACTTATTGGAGNGGNNACTCTTCCAAGGCTGTAATTCTATCCTTAGATGATGATTCTAAGGATAGTTCTGATGAAAATCATCAAAACCATTCTGAAGATTTCACTGAGGAAGCCATGGAAGCAAAAAAACAGAGTGGAGATGAAGATATTACTCTAAAAGAGCAAGGGATTTATATCCATATCTGTGGTGCTGTTCATGCCCCAGGGGTATACCAGATGGCGGTTAATACCAGATTGGTTGACCTAATTGAGATGGCAGGTGGATTGACTGAGGATGCAGCAGGGGATTATCTCAATCAGGCACGTATGGTATCGGATGGAGAGCGGATATATGTTCCTACAAAGGATGAGTTGGAAAGTTTATCGGTTCTTGATTTTGTCAAAGGAGATCAGGCAAATAATAAGGAAGCATCCCAAAGCAATTCTTTGATTAATATTAATAAAGCCAATAAGGAGACTTTGATGGCCTTGCCAGGGATTGGGCAGGCAAAAGCAGACCGTATTATTGAATACCGTAATTCCAATGGTGATTTTAAAAGTATAGAGGAGCTGATGAACATTCCGGGCATAAAGGAGGGATTGTTTCATCAGATTTCTTCCTATATAACTATAAATTAAATAAACCATAATATATAATTATATTTTAAATGAAATAATATCATAATATAAAATTATTTTTTTATTTAAATTATGTATAAAATGTAACTTGTTGACCATACTTTGATGAGGTGAGAAAATGGCAAAGAGAGTACTAGTAGTAGATGATGAAAAACTAATCGTAAAAGGGATCCGCTTCAGCTTAGAGCAGGATGGGATGGAAGTTGACTGTGCTTATGACGGTGAAGAAGCATTGGAAGCAGCCAAAAAGAAAGAATATGATGTGGTGCTTCTTGATGTAATGCTCCCCAAATTATCTGGATTTGAGGTATGTCAGCAAATCAGGGAATTTTCATCTATGCCAATCATCATGTTAACGGCCAAGGGTGATGACATGGATAAGATTTTAGGTTTAGAATATGGTGCAGACGATTATATTACAAAGCCCTTCAATATACTTGAAGTTAAAGCTAGGATAAAAGCTATTATGCGCCGCAGTGGAAAAAATCAGAATAACGATGATACTAAAACAGTATCCTACGGAGATCTAAAAATTGATTGTGATAATCGTAGGGTCTATATTGCTGGTAAAGAAGTTAATCTTACAGCAAAAGAATTTGATTTATTAGAGTTATTAGTATTTAATCCCAATAAAGTATATAGCCGCGAGCATCTATTGAATATCGTATGGGGATATGATTACCCAGGGGATGTTCGGACTGTCGATGTGCATATTAGGAGACTGCGGGAAAAGATAGAAAGCAATCCAAGTGAACCAAAATATATACATACTAAATGGGGTGTTGGCTATTTTTTCCAGAATCAAGAATAATCTAAAAATATTAAATAGCATGAGATTAAACATGCTGCTGGTATTTATCGTTATTGGTATAGTACCTCTTTCCTTTTTCTCTTACGTTGTTCTTAAAACCTATGAAGATAAAGCAATTGAAAATCGAGTAAAACAACTGCAAGGCCAGGCCAATATGTTATCGAATTTATTACTTCCGACTAATTTATTGGCAAATAGTGATGCTCCTGAAATTGATAAGGAGATCAATCGAATTTCAGAAATATATGATGGACGGATTATTATTGTAAATAATAGCTTAACTATTGTGAAAGATACCTACTCTCTTGAAGAAGGAAAATATCTGGTATCACCGGAAGTAATCCAAAGCTTCAATAATGTTAAGTATAATAACCATGATCATAAGAATCATTATCTTAAATTAACTTATCCAATCACCCATAATACAACCAAGGACGTTATGGGTGTTATTGTTATGAATTTTTCTACCAAGGATATTCAATCGATCAAAGATAGTTTGGAAAAGGGGATAATGGTCTTTGTAGCCAGCTTGGCTACCCTAATATTGGTTAGCGCATTTTATTTTTCCAATAAATTAACAAAACCTTTAACAAGCATTGTAAATTTCATTGATCAGTTAACGGAAGGGTATCTGGATCAAGAAGTATCCATAAAAGGATATTATGAGATTGAAAAAATATCAGATTCATTTAACAAAATGATTTCCAGGATGCAAAAGTTGGAAAAATCAAGACAGGAGTTTGTTTCCAATGTGTCTCATGAATTAAAAACCCCGATTACCTCCATTAAGGTATTGGCTGATTCTTTAATTGCCCAGGAGGATACACCAGTGGAACTGTATCGGGAATTTCTGCATGATATAACCGATGAAATTGAAAGAGAGAATAAAATAATTAATGACCTACTCTCCTTGGTTAAGCTAGATAAAACTGCAGGGGATATGAATATAACCAGTTGCAATATCAATGAGCTTCTAGAGCAGATCCTTAAGAGATTACGTCCAATAGCAAAAAAGCGAAATATTGAAATGATATTTGAAAGCTTTCGCCCTGTGATAGCAGAAATAGATGAAGTAAAACTATCCTTGGCCATATCTAATTTAATAGAAAATGCAATCAAGTATAATATGGAAGACGGTTGGATACGAGTTTCATTAAACGCTGACCACAAATACTTCTTTATAAAAATTGCTGATTCTGGAATCGGTATTCCAGAAGAAGAACAGGATTATATCTTTGAACGTTTTTACCGTGTTGATAAGGCCCGTTCCAGAGAGACCGGTGGTACCGGATTAGGTTTATCAATTACGAAAAATGTAATTCAGATGCATCGAGGAGCTATCAAGGTATATAGTACGGAAGGGGAAGGGACAACCTTTAATGTAAGAATACCTTTGAATTATATAGCATAATGAAGTTGGACTTCCTCGCCGTCAATTGGGGTGGGGAGTGATGATTGAAGCGATGCTATAGTCCTGGTTACAAATTGGTTGTGAAAATAAGTAATAAAGGAATGGATAAGATGAAGAAGTGTTTTGGGATTTCCATCATACTAATAATTATGATACTGTTTTCCGCTTGTTCTAATGATCGAAATAAGCAGGCGGAGGAAAAGGAAATCGATTTTAATATTTACTATATTAATAGTAAGACATTTGAAATTGTCAGTGAGATCTATCGGACGACTACTACAAACCGCTTAGAACTGGTCAATGAGCTGATGGATGTTTTAAGAAAAGGACCGGATAAAATAACCTATAAAAAAGCATTGCCTGATAGTGTAAAGATAAAAGAATTCGTTTTTAATGAAGATGACTGGTTAACGATTAATTTTGATACTAGCTATAATGATTTAACAGGGATATCAGAAATTCTATGTAGAGCTACCGTGGTAAAAACCCTCTGCCAGATCAATGGTATTGAATATGTAGAATTTTACGTGAATGGACAGCCCCTTAAAAATATCGATGGAAGTATTGTTGGCTTAATGACACAAGATCGTTTTCTTGAGAGTACTGGTACCCAAACCTATTACAAAGTATCCTTGTTCTTTGCCAATAAAGAGGGAGATGCCTTGATTGAAACGGATACGAATATTCATTATACTGGAACCGGTTCCATTGAGGAACTAGTTATCAAGCAATTAATCAATGGACCGACAGAAAATGGCTTATATAACACCATACCAGAGGGTACCACATTATTAAATGTTAGTACCAAGGAAGGAATCTGTTATGTAGATTTTAATGAAAAATTCTTAGAGAAGGTTCCGAATATAACCAATGATGAACTGGTGATCTACTCTGTGGTGAATACTTTAGTTGAATTACCCAATTCAAAAATCAGTAAGGTTCAATTCTTAATCAATGGTGCGGTACAAGAAAAATACCGCGAAAGTATCGACTTTAATGGGATTTTTGAACGTAATTTGAATTTGGTTGAGGAGTAGAAAGATTTTAAAATATTTTCTAGAATTATTTACTGGTATATTTTGCTGATGAGTAGGTAACAAGGCTTGAAATAAAGGCCTTACCTCAGCACGCAAGAATAACTTAGAAGAATAATTTGATGGGATAATATAAGAAAAATAGTTTTGAATAATTCAAGAAAAAACCAGTGGAATAATATAGAAGAATAATAGAAAAGATTGATTTTTTAGAATGATTTAAAACATGATTTTGGTATTAGAAATTTTCGATATTACTATGATCTTATTTTATTGAGTTTTATAAAATGTATTTATGAATTTATCTATAACTGAAAAAAGGAACGGAAGGTGATGTGTCTTTGATTAAACGCCCAATGATTTGTGTCGTTGGTTCCTATATCTTGGGATTACTATTGACATGGTATCAAATGATTTGGGTGCCATTTCTAGTAATCCTTTTTATAACATTTTACTTGGTGATCTACCATTTAAGATTTAAAACGAAAGAAGTACGAATTACCAGACAGGATGGTTTTCTTTGGTTCCTGCCTTTTATGGTATTACTAGGGGTTTTTGCGATGAGAGGACAATTGCTTACCCCGGAGATCGAAGGGGCTTTTGAAGAAGAAGCAGATTGTAAGCTGACGGGAACGATTACTATGGTAGTCCATAACCAATGGGGAACGACCCTTTATGTAAAAAATAATAAAATATATTTCGAGAACCGTAACGAACCATATCTATGTGAAAATGTCTTAATCCGTAGTTCAAAGGATGAAAATCAATATCTTGTTGGTAATGAAATAACCGTCTATGGTACAATTCAAAAATTCTCTATACCAACCAATCCCGGACAATTTAATGAAAAATTATATTATCAGATTGAAAACATCGATTATAAAGTAAAAGCAAGATCAATCACAATTACTAACCTAGAATATTCCTATTTTCATTTTCTTTTAGATGTACTAAAGAAAAAACTAATTGGGACATACGATACAATACTTTCCAAGAAAGAATCCGGTGCTATCATTGCTATGCTACTGGGTGAAAAATATCTTCTGGAGGAAGAAATCAAAGAGCTATATCAGGATAATGGAATTTCCCATGTGTTAGCAATTTCTGGACTTCATGTATCCCTTATTGGCATATGTATCTTTAAGTTATTAAAGAAATTAAAGTTGCCATTAATTCCATCTACCTTTCTATCGATCCTATTCATCTATTCTTATGGAGTGCTAACCAATTTTTCTGTATCAACCAATCGTGCAGTTATGATGATGATAATTATGCTTCTTTCGGCTATCTTTGGTAAAAGCTATGATATGCTCTCAGCAACTGCCTTTAGTGCCTTACTAATTCTTTTGCAAAACCCCCTACAAATCTTTCATGCAGGATTTTTATTATCCTTTGGTGCAGTATTGGGAATAGCCATTTTCCTTCCCACTTTGAATAATCTGTTTCCTTCTAAGAATTTTTTGGTATCTGGTCTTTTCACCAGTGTCAGTGCACAAATCTTAACATTGCCCCTGGTGCTTACCTTTTATTATCAATTACCCACCTATAGTCTTCTTGTAAATTTGTTGATTCTACCCTGTGTATCCTGCTTGATGATTTCAGCCTTGCTGGCAGGGATAGCTGGATGTATCTATTTACCCTTAGGTGTGTTTTTGATTGGCGGATCAAATTTCATATTGAAATTATACGAAGGAATATGCAAGTTTTTTCAAATGCTTCCCATCAGCATCATAACCGTGGGGAAACCTGAGATGATTCGAATTCTGATCTATCTTATTTTACTGATGATATTTGTTAGGCTAACAAAGCGTACCCAGTGTAAATCCCTACTTATCCTATTACTCTTTGCTCTAGGTATTCTTATTTTTCCCAAGCCCCATTCTGGATTAGAGATAAGGATGTTGGATGTTGGGCAGGGAGAAGCTATTTTTATGAAAACAGAATCAGGAACCACTTATTTGATTGATGGGGGTAGCACAGATGTGAGTAAAGTTGGGAAGTATCGGCTGCAACCATTCTTACTGTCACAGGGGATAGATCAGATTGATTATGCCATCATAACCCATGGAGACGCAGATCATGTCAATGGCCTGAAGGAATTAATAATAGATCAAAAGATAAAGATTAAGAGACTGGTATTGCCAAAAATTAAGGAAAAGGATGAAAATTATAAATCCATTGAAGACCTAGCAAGTGACAAGGGGATATGCTTACTGTATATACAAAGAGGTGATTTGATTCGAGATGGCGATACATACATTACATGTCTGCATCCTTCCTTTGATTATATACCAAGCTCTAGTAATGCCTATTCTACGGTTCTTAGTATT
>JGI24710J26742_10002416_pt1 | contig 16494 bp, 12 predicted proteins | sample BioPla2DNA2_FD_26742 | JGI IMG/M metagenome (IMG submission 26742) | reverse complement strand
AACTTGCCGAAGCTGATGCAATTATAGTTGCGACCGGTGCTATACCGCTGATGCCGGGAATTAAGGGAATAGAAAACGCCGTTGATATTATATCTGCTCATACAAATCCAGACAGGTTAAAAGGAGAAAGGATAGTTTATTGTGGTGGAGGCTTATCCGCTTGCGACAGTGCGCTTGAAATCGCAATGAAAGGAAAGAAAGCAGCTATCGTAGAGATGCTGGATGATATCGCCGTTGATGATCACTTTATTAATAAAGCAGCTCTTGTTCCGATGTTAAAACGGTATGGTGTTGAAATATATACGGGTCATAAAGTAATTGAAATAACCTCTAAAGGTGTCAAGGCTTTAACAACGGACGGCAAAGAAGTATTTATTGAAAGTGATACTATTGTCGCGGCGCTTGGTATGAAGCCGAATAATGCAATCTCTGAGAAAATAGCTGCAAAATATCACATAAAGACACGCGTAATAGGCGACTGCAAACATGTCGGAAAAGTAGGAAATGCTATCCGGGAAGGCTTCTATGCAGGCCGGTATATAGAATAATTGTTTGCAATGCAGAGACTGTCAGGTGGAGTGTGTTAATATAGATTCTGCCTGACAGTCTCTTATCTGTCTAATGCAGCCAGAACTATAATTTTTGCAGCAATTGAACATTCGCCTGATAACCCGGTAGCAATAAATAAAGATACAATTTTACAGAAGGGCCTAATTATCAAATTTTTAAAGATCTAAATATTTACATAAGCACCTATGAAACAACTTTTGTTTAGCATCTTGTGCTATTTGCTGAAGAAAGTGCTGCAGTAATACTTATTTTAATATAACCCGAACTTCTTTCCCAAGACCTTTAGCTACTTTAACTAAAAAATCAAGAGATGGGTTATACGTTCCACTTTCAAGACAGCTGATATTTGATTTCTGAGTACCAACCCGAAGCGCCAATTCTTCCTGCGTAATGTTTTGGCTTACACGAGCTTCAATAATTTGTGAAATTATGTCGTAGCGCGGTTTTAGCCTTTCGTACTCTATTTTAAATTCTTTATCTTTCACTAAAAGTTCTTTTACTTCCGAAAACTTTACTCCAGCTTTACTCATCATTACACCTTCTTTCATAATCCTCTTTATAACGCAGTGCCCGGTCAAGCTCCCTTTGTGGTGTTTTTCACTTTTTTAGAAAGAACAAATCATTCTTAAATTGCATTTTTGAGCATTTATATAACTCTTGCGGGATCGTGTTTGTAGAAATCAGCCCGTGCATTTTAAGATATTTCAAAAGCTCATTTTCTGATATTTTTATTATACCATCAGATAATAAGGTTTCTATAACCAGATCCTCAAAAGTATCAAGGGAACTATTATCAGGAACTATAATACCGCGCTGATAACGTCTGTCTTTAATTTGAGGATATATAATACGGAAGCCGGTATCATATTCTTTGATTATAGACTCCAAAAGAAAGCCGTTCCACTCGTATGGACATTGCGGAAATAACTTATAGTCAAATATACCGTTTATAGCAAAGTAACCTGATTCACTGACAAGTTCTTGCAACTGTTTTGAAACAGAATCAACAAATGATTTAGAAATATCAAAACAATTTTTCCGAACATAATCATTTTGAGAAACCCTAATAAAGTCCTTTTCTAGATCTGAAAAAATAGCAAATGCTGTTGCGCTTGCCCATCCAAGAGTGGTAGCGAGGCGAAAAAATTCTTCATAGTTTATGTGAGTTTCACAATGAAACAGAATTTGCGCAATCTTTTCAGTTGTTATATCTTGTACAGGAAAGTCCTTTGAAATAATATGCGGTCTTCTAAATCTATAGTCTTTATCAAATAAGTATGAAGCAACATAATATAGATTTAGCGGATTGTTAATATTATTTCTGGAAAGAAACTCCCTACAGGTATTTTGGGCTGCATTAAATAATAAGACGTCACTACAATAACCGTTATGCAATTCCAATTGAGTTTTTAAAGCATGATGCAGGGTTGCTTTTTCCCCAGTAGTAATTCTGACGTTATTAATGTGATTATATTCATTATAATCCCATTGAATGATCTCCGGCATCCTGGCTGAGGAAAACATAAAAATAGAGTCTCTAATACCAGGAATTGCTTGTTTAATTTCTTCCTTTGTCATAGAACGGCCGTTTTCTTGCAGTAACTGACTCATACGTTCATATATACTCTGTCTTAGTTCACCGTGTTTATACAATAAATCTCTTTTATATATAAACTCATTTGGGTAAAGATATTTAAGCATACCATGCAGAAAATATGGGTTATCTATATTAGTTTCAGCTTGAAATCTCCCTTTAAAGCGTGAATATATTTCACCGTAATAAAATGAGGTATGAGGACTATTTATAATAAAGTAATAGATTTCTTCAAATAGAGACATATTGTATATAACTTTTTCAATCGGACAATAACGACCTCGGCCAGAGAGTATTAATTTTGAAGTATCGCGTGTCATCCCTGCAGTCAGAGCTCTATTATTCTCAGGTAAGCGTACTCCCCTATAGTGCTTTGACATAATTTGTCTAAGCATCCGTATATCCTCATTGTACAGGTCGGAATCCAGTTTTATATCAAATCTGAAATATTTGCGAATAGCATCGTGACAGATAACCGCGTAAGACTGATTGCCCTTTGTGACGTAATCCCCATAAAACCGGTAACCATTATGTACAAGGTAATCCATAATATCCGTAATATCGAAAATGTTCAATTTATACTTTTTTAACTCAGATTCTATTAATTCAAGATTATCATAGAAATTTAAGCCCTCTCCTATTACTACCTTTGTAAATTTTTCAAGTCTTTCCATGATATCATCACCGCATACTGAAGTTTTTATAAAGCTATCTGAGAACCTGAAATAGTAAACATATTTAGACTCTTGTAAAACAAGCTTGCAACACATAGCTAACTTTTCAGAAGAAAATAGCTTCACGATATCTGCAAAAGAAAAGGTATCTTTATCGGTTGAAAACAGAACACCCGCGATTAATCTCGCTATTCTTATAAGTTTACGGTATGTTTTTTTAAGTATTTGCCGTACTCTTTCACGCGATATTCCCAGTTCTTCTCCGATTTCCTCCAGGGTTGCTCCACAACTGCGCCTTTCCAGGCTTATTTTTTCATTATAGTTCAAAGCATTAACAGCATTAGAAAAATGTTGAGTCACTGGAATAAATAAAAAACTACTAACCGTACGAGCAAATAAATGTTCATGCAAAGTTAATTCTTTATCACAAAGATCACTAACAGTAAAGCAACTATTTCTCAGAAACAAATCAATCCCTTTAGAGGGCAGGCCAATGACACGAAGCATAGGAATAGGAATCGGTCTATTTTCAGAAGCTATATTTTCTATAAGATATCTTTTAGATGCGTTTTTCTCTGTCAAAGCCACTGTTTCTTGGTAATCTAATATTTCCTGACAAGTTTTTGTTCCTATATTTCTAAAATTAAGCAAGTCTTCTGGTGTTAGAGATAATAACTCATCAATTGATAATATGCCGGCTTGCATAAGAGCATTTTTAGCTCTGGTTGATAATGGCAAGTTTGATATCAGATCTAAAGAATACTTATACTCCCTGTTTTTAGTATTACGTAAGCAATCCGAAGAAGAATTAACAAATTCGAGATAAATTCTTCTTAAATTTTCTATAGTAGTAACGCCAATACCTCTTAAATTTACAGCACTTTCAAAATCTTCATCTGTAAGCTGGCTCATGTAGTATTTCCCTTCAGCGGCGCATTTTAATATAAATGGTCCACTTCGGGGAACATTAGAATAAACATCATCTATTAATACATCTTTCGCCTTCCCCGATTCATCGTTTTCCGCATCGCCGTTATCAGTTTCTTCTTGTTCTTTACACTCACTCAATTCCGTAATTTCTTCGCAAACCCCTGACTCCGAAAACAAAGTTTTTTCCGTTACAGATGGGGATACACTACAAAGAAAAAATATTCGTTTAGCTTCTGAAATTAGGTGTTCTGAAACACCCGGAACAAACATTAACTCATCAAAATCAAAATGCGCTATATCATTAAGAGTAATATAACCATGCTCTTGCAGATAATATCGTATTTTCTCGAATTTATCATCATTATAAAGAGTAAAGATTGACTCTGACATCTAATGTCATTGTCCTTTCTTTTAAGAAGCTTTTATACTTCTTGCTTTATTGAGTATTTTCTCATATATCTCAGATTCAGACAGACAATCCAATATATAGGTACCACCGAGAAGGTTGAGATATTTTGATAATTCACCGACAGTATCAGTATTAATGAGATATCCTTCTTCTCTGGCAGTTGAAATTGCAGACAAGAACGCCCTTGTAATCATAAAGTTATTTGACGTATTTCGCTCCAGAATATGCATAATATAATCAGCGTTTTCACATACAAAACGGGTAAACTCATACGGATCTTTACGCGATGGATCATATGTCAGACGTCCTATCCACCATAATCGAGATATAGCATTCCTTGTAAGAGAACGTCTTGCTCCATAGTCAAAGAAAAAATGTTGTCTTACATTACCAACAGTGCATTTTTCGACTATATTCCATCTATATTGAATATATGTCCAAAAATATTTAATGCAAAGTCCTGCCCAAAGCCGTTCATCCGAAGCTTGTGAAGGTGTTAGAAAACTAAGACTGTTGTAAAGACGCCGCACATTTTCAAACTCTGTTAAATGAGGCTTGTCCTCAGACATATCGAGTAAGAAATCGGGAACCGAATATCTAGTTTCAATAAAAGGAGAACGCCCAAAATATTCCGTTATCCATTCCGGGTCAGGCAATGCAAACTTATCATAAAGATTGTACAGATTGCTTTTGAGGGCAAGCAAGCAGTTTTCTTCTAATAATACAAGTATCATTCATCATCCTCCTCAATAGCAGAGGTATATCCGCTAACTAGAACCTGAAGCGCATCTGAAAGCGGAGCATTAATTAATTTCTGTGCCATTTCCAGCATGTTCCTATTTGAAAACTCATTACTTTCTATATCACAATTGAACTTGTTTGCTAACGCCTTTTTTATAGCCCGATACCATGCATATGAGCTGTATTCATATCTTTCGTCAAGACTTTTTTTTGACAGATCCTCAAGTGCATATATAAGCGCAGGTATAACAACTAAAGAATTAAGAACAGATTGGACCACTGCTTGGCCTTTTAAACTTTTGAAGTTGTAAAAATCTTTATCAGGCAGTTTTATAAGTATTTTATTATAATTCAGTTCTACAATCATACCTGACGCATGTTCATCTGTATTTTTAACTATGCTGAAAACAGAAGGAGTATTTAAAAGGTCATTAATATCTTTTTCAATATCTATATTTACTTGTTTACCAATTGCCATTATACATCCTTTTTCAATGGTAAATTTAAATCCACGATAATCTTCATGAAAATTTTCATTTACATAATCCGTTATTTCCGTTGTTGCAACAATAAACGGACAGACTTGCAATCTGCCGCATATTAATTTATGGTCTAGAACATAAGAAACTTCATTCTTATTAGTTAATACTGCATTCCTATACCCTGTCTGAGCACATTCGAGATGATACACGATTTTTGCTTTCCCATATGCTACTAAATCAGACAACGCTGCATTATTTATATCTGCAAGGAAATCAATACGGATATTATGTCCATCTTTCGATGCTTCTATAACCGCATCAAAACTACTGTCCACATAGTCATCAGAGTAATATGACAATACCGGGTATGGATAAAGCTTATGCCTTATTTCCATATGCTTTTACCTCCATAGAGCAAAAATCATAATAATCAATTTTAACTATTATACGGACAGGAACATTCGCTGAAAACGTCAATCCTGAAATATGATTTTTATATACAGTTATTGTCGGCTGACTTATACATACAGCCGAGATGATCATTGCTTCATAATTTTGTGATTCTGCAGAAAGGAATAAGTCAATTCGTCCATTTTCTGCTGATAATACAGGTACAAATGTTATTGAATATTCACCAGCATCTTTGTTTAAGCATACAACCCTTGTTTTTAACGGAATAACTGCCGTAAGCGATTTGTTGTGTTCTTTCGGATTTTCACCCTGTCCTTCTCCTTCAGAAAAACCTGCCCCATAACCTCCGAATCTATTTTCACCGTTCTTGTGTCCAGCTCCGGAAACAGGTTCTTCTTCAATAACATCCCCCGGCTCATAACTCATTACACTGTCTTCACCATTAGTAGAAAAGCTTGCCCTAGTACTTTTTCGCGGCGGTATTGTCACCTCAAAAGATTTAATGCTATCAGGAAGCGTCTCGGCTTTATAAGCCCCTTCACCAGAGTCAATGCTGCTCTCATCAGGAAGATATTCGCCTACATCAGGATCGATTTCTTCAACATCGTCTTCACGAACCAATTTCGCCAAACAATCTTTTATATAGTCAGTTAAAGACTTAAGATAATTGCGCGCGTAAGGAATTCTTTCCTTTGGCTCCATACGTTCAGGCTCCCACTTTGTATGTGCGGGATTTTCAAGATTACGCAGAAAGTCATTAATTTTTTCACCTTCAATAATCATCACGCCTGCAAATGGAATAATTCCTGAAATATTTCCTTTATCCATTATCTTCATTCCCATTTTTCTTATCATTGCAACTTTTCTGTGCAATTCAATCTGATGTTTATCGGTCTGTAATAGAAGACCTAATCTTATAAGTCCATGATTCTTAAAATCATCTTCACACCAAACGGTGTCCTCAGACGTCAAAACTGTATAATATTTGTCTGCATTTTCAGTCAATGAAGTCTGGTATTCTGAAATTAGTAAAGGCAACGTTTCTTTATTTATTACTACATCGGAAACCCTTACAACAAGCTTGTTAGTATATACAGCATATAAAAATCCATCAAGAACTGAAGCAATAATGCTGTCCTTCCAATCCGTTGAAAAAAAACGAAACCCTGCTATATATACATCTGTTCCGGTTTGCCCTTTTTCACGTCTAAAATTAGGATCAAGGTTAAGCTGTGAATATACCGGCTGATTATCGCGATTGCCATAATAACCGACACCTGCTGTAATATCGCCGTCTTCTTCCCTGCGAAAACTTGTTATTCTTGATATGCCCTGAAAAGCTGTAACATTTTCTATGTCCAGCGTACTGTAAAAAACAGTCCGAAATTCAGAACAGGCAAAAGGCGCAAATTTACCTATACCGAATGAGCCGCCTGATGTTCCTGCTTTGTCTGATGCTCCTGACGATTTAGTTAAATTGCACCATGGAGTATTGTATTCGTCTTTTGATCCCAATAGTCCTGTAGTATTGAAGTCACTTATTCTAAGAAAAGGAACGCTCCCGCACTCTATCATTTTCAACGCGCGTTCAAAGAAGTCAGTGGCTTTTTTTACCGACTGCACGCTCCAAAATTTCAAAGATGCCTTAAATGCTTTTTCAAGCGACTCGGCATCAGGAAATTCATCTGTATCAAGTACAAAGGGCATGAACTCTATCTCTACAGTTTTTCCTTCAAGCGCTGCGTCAAGTGAATTTTGACAAATTTCCCGTGCAAGTGATTTCAATGGAGTTCCTTGATAAGTTTCGATACCAGAGTGACCGATGCCAATAATGTCTCCCTTGTTATTGGAGGGAAAATTCCATTTCATTTAGCTACCTCCTACTCCAGCTTAAAACGAGTATTTTTTTTACTATGAAATTTGCTGAATTTCTTTCGTGTTTCTTTGAGTTCATTATCTATTACAGAAAAAATTTTATTAACATCAGCTTCTGTATAGTCATAAGTCGAAGTGTTGGAGCAATTTCCAAGCAGATGAATCATGTCAATTATTTTATTTGTGCGAGCCTCTGCAATTCTTACAAATCTCTCACGCTTCGTTTCTTTAGCACTCATTTATCCACTCCTTTCCATAAATATATAATAATTTTATCGAAAACAAATACGTTATGTCAATAATAAATCTATAACATTTTATATATATTTATGATTATTTTTGAATATGGCTTATATTTTTAAAATATACAATATATATTTAGAATAATTATCATCTAAATATAAGTATTCGGTAAATATTTTAGAATATGTTCCGCAATAGCTTTTGCCATCAGAGGAGGCACAGCGTTGCCAACCTGTTGATATTGCGAGTCTTTTGTGCCTTCAAAAACAAAGCAGTCGGGAAAGGATTGGAGTCGTGCTGCTTCTCTCACAGTTATTGCTCTATCTAGTTTTGGATGTATCCACATCGATTTTCTTACGTTAACAACAGTGCCGGAGTATTTATTGCTGTCAAGTCTTAAGTAAATTGTATTTTGTGTTCGCTCGGGCTTCTCATATGAACTGACAAGTTCTCTGGGAAGCTTGTGGAAATTTTCACCCTCTTTTAATGCCTTAAAGCGTTTTAATGCTTCAGGAGTTGTTTCTGTTGCAATATGATTATAAACTAATCCATCATGCCTTAACGAACGGGCATATGCAGAAATAGGGCAGTCGTCTTCATGATAAGCAACCCCAGATGCATCTTTACTAAATGATACTTCACAATTCTGCAAATCCAAAATCGCGTCCCCAACCGTAACAAAAGGTATTTTTTCAGGTTCTTGTGGCAGGCTGATTTCACAATCACCTGCTATATCTGAACGGATTCCAATCCTTATGTATCTGAGCCTTTCTTGTGGAACACCAAACCACCTTGCATTTATTATTGATTCTGCTTGTTTATAATCTTCTCCTAAAACAGCGTTTATATAATCTATAACAGAATATGAACGAACTCGTGCAACCGTATGTTTGGTATTTGCTCTATGTACAAATGTATGCAAAACATTGTTATTGTAAATTTCCTGTGCTGTTAACAGTGATTTTTGAAATTCTATAAGTTCTTCTAATTGTTCTGAATATTCCGTAAAATTCTGTGAACGAGAAAGACTATTTTGTATTACTCGTAAACGTGTTGAACTATATTTGATATATTCTGTTTCATGAATATCCTTTAAGTAATTTTCTATTTCGTGAATAATTTCAATCTCATTTTTTTCTAAATAATTTTTTAGCCGCTTTTCAGTTCCTCTGTTTTTATAAAGAATATAAAGCGATGTGTACAGTTTTTCGGGGAGTATAGAAGCGTTTAACTTTTCGCGATCCTGTACGAGAGGCAGTGTATCAATTCCATATATTTCATGCTTTGAGAGGACAATAGTATCATCTTTTAAATTTATTCCAAGTCTTTCAATTTCGTCGCAATCATTTTCTGTGACATAGTATTTATGAGTTTTAGATCGAAGTGTATTCACGTTTTCCATAACGAAAGCTAAAGGACGAATTTCTCGAATTGCTCTAAAAAACTCTTTTACTAAAGAATTATTCATACATACGACTGAACTTTTCTGTCTATTAGCGTTTGAGAAACCTTGACACGGCGGGCCGCCAATAACAATATCAATACCATTAAATTCATCACTTAACTTCGCAAAATTAAAACCAATTACATCTAAAATCATGCGAACATTGCCGTGATTTCTAATGTATGTTTTACGAGCATAAGGATCGTTCTCTACAGCTGCAACTATTTGAAATTTGCCGGTTTGGGCAAATCCCCAACTTAGCCCTCCAGCTCCTGCAAACAAATCAAGTGTTTTTAGCATTTTATTTATCACCTAAATTTGTTATTTTTTCATACAGTTGTCTTAACGTCATTTGAGCAATATTTTTTTTCAGCTCACATTCCCACACAGTTATAACACGTCATCCAGATTGTTCCAGTTTATTTTGTTTTCTTTATCCCGCTCGCGATTGGCTTGCAGCTTATGTATCCAATAATCAGTGTTGCTTTGCGGAAGAACAGCCTTTTTACAACCTTCGTGCATATGCCAAAAACATCCGTTTACAAAAACCGCAACTTTATATTTCGGCAGTATGATATCTGGTTTTCCGGGGTAACGCTTATCGTTCTTTCTATACCGCAACCCGCGAGAGAATAAATATTTTCGTACTATTTTTTCATATTTGTTGTTTTCAGCTCTGATTCTTGACATATTAAAACTTCTGATTTCTTTAGTAAGATTATCCGGCATATTTCCTCCATTTTTAATACAGAAAAGTATTGCATCTATGGTTTTTAAGCTGATGTTGCACACCTATTGGTTTATCTCTCCAGCTTTATATTTTCATAATTTCCCAATCCTTGCATTAGACAAGTACTTTTTGCCAATTAAATTAAGAACTGTCCCCTGTTAACTCATAGAGCCGATGACCCCATCCTATCATGGATATGAATGCGCTCTGTGTAATTTTCGCTTTTTAGAAATCACTGCAGGCTTACGACTCATACCACGGTTTTCCCACATTTAATATTTTCGCTTATAGGGTACAAATAACCCATTTTACAACCTATTTGGGTTAAAGGTAAGGTTTATTCCTTATGAAACAAAGTAATTCTTCTTAATTTCTACACATTAATGTACTCCATATTGTTATTCTTCTTTTCAAGTTTTATTTCCAAGCCCAAACTGTCTACATACTTTAAAAAGTTCCTTAGTGTAGGAGAGTTACCTACTGTTTCAATCCGGGAAACCATCTGCTGTGTTAATCCGGACTTCTTTGCAACATCACTTTGAGATAAGCCCATTTCATTCCTCATTTTAACAAGCTGCTTAAGTACTTCGTACTCAAGCTGCGCGTACTCATAAGCTTTCTTTAGCTCGATATCGTTTTCCAATCTCTTATTTATTTCTTCCTTCACATTTACTTTTTTAAACGGCATGGATATTCACCTCTCAATCTAATTGTCAAATAAATCTCTTGCCGAGTTCTTTTTCCAATTCTTTAACTCTTTTTATTGCTTTATCCAACTCAAATTTTTCAGCTTTGTCTTTCTGTTTTTTACACGCATGAACCAAATACATGTTATCCCAGTCTGCCACAACGTACATTACGCGGTTGTTATCATAAAACTTGATTTCCCATAGCTTTCCTCTTAGTTGTCTTGTATTAAGTACATCAAGAGCAGCAAGACCTTCGTCTTCAAGTTTTGCAAGAATTGTTAGCCCTTCTGCTTTTTCATTTATCGGCAGTCCGTCAATAAATTCAAATATTAAATCTTTGCCCCCTCTTGTTATGTAATGATGTACATTCATATTTTTCTCCTATATTATATGAATTACACCATATTTGGTGTATCCATAAATATATTTTACATCAAATAAGATGTATAAACAATCAATTTTTGTTTAAACGATTTATAATAAATTTGTTTTCTATCCATTCAACTTGGTATTGGATAATACTCATTTTAATTATATCCTTTTACTGTGATCTATTTACAGTTCCAGAAGAATGAAAAATTTTAAACAAGCCTGTCTTCAGTTCTCCGTGGAATCCTCGTTGTCGATACTTTTATCGATGGCATGGCGGAGTATTTTCTTTGAAGTATTTTTAATGAATTCCTCTTCGCGGATCTTCACCCTTCTGATGGTCTTATGCGGTGCCATTCTGCTGTTTACCTTCTTTATCTCCTTATTGAAGTACGCATTGATAGCCTCCGTACCTTCTATACCTTTTAATCTGAGTAATTCGTAATCCGGGAATATCTCGGCGACGATAACTTCCTTATTGTTTTGGTTCTTTGTTTCTCCGGCATAAACAACGACCTCTGAAACGCCGTCTATCCTCTGTACCTCCTGTTCGACCTCCTCAGGGTAAACATTCTTACCATTACTCAGTACAATGATATTCTTTCGTCTGCCGGTAATAAATAGCCAGCCCTCTTCATCAATCTTTCCATAATCTCCTGTCATGAAGTAACCTTCTTCATCGAATGCTGCAGCAGTCGCCTCAGGATTTTTATAATAACCGAGCATGACATTCGGTCCATTTACGCAGATCTCTCCCTCTCCGTTTTCATCAGGGTCTTTGATCTTAATCTGCTCGCCTATTATAGGTATCCCGACACTGCCTTTTTTCTGATACTTATTTCTGTTGCATGAAACAAGAGGCGAACACTCGGTTATTCCATATCCGTTAAGAATAGTTATCCCAATGGCATCAAACATGTCAATTATATCCTGGTTTATGGCCGCACCGCCCGAAATGATCATCTCCAGCTTGCCGCCGAAATTATCCAGTATACTTTTAAAGAAAACGCGACGCAAATCTATGCCTATTTTCCTTAATAAATTGCTGACCTTTAGCATACGCTTCAGTGTATCAGCCTTTCCGCTTTTCTGAGCGGTGGTCCATATTCTTTTATACATGGTTTCTACGAACAACGGTACCAGAACCAGATGGCTTGGCTGTTGCTCCTTTATTTCATTCAGGAAATACTTAAGTCCGCTGTTAATAAAGATAGTGCAGCCCTGGGCAAAATGCCCTACAAAAACCACCGTAGAGCAATAGGTATGATGCGGTGGAAGCACACACATGGTTTTGGGGGTTATTGCAAAGAGATACATGCCCTGTGTCATGTCAGAAGCGATATTTTTCTGGGAAAGCATAACGCCCTTACCTTTGCCTGTTGTTCCTGATGTGAATACGATGGTCGCAAGCCTGTCCGGATCGATTTCATAGTCGTAATATGAATTATCGCCTTTTTCGAATTTTGCCTTACCCTTTTCAGCCAGGTCCGAGAGCTTTAGGGCCGATTCCATCTTTGGCTCTCCCATGCAGATATAGGTTCTTAAAGTCGGAGCGCTGTCGCCTACCTGCATGATCTTTTCTTCTATAGAATTGCTGTAGATAAGGTACTCACATTCGGCAAAATTGAGGAGCCCGGCCAATTCACCAAGGGGCGTATCCTTATCTATCGGAACCACGATCGCCCCTGTTGCTATCAGCGCATAATAACTGCAGATCCAGTTATATGATGTTTCGCCTATAAGAGCGACTTTTTTATCAGTACAACCCAAAAATATCAGCTCTGTGCCCATATTCCGCACATAATCACGCACTTCGCTGAATGTCACATCAACAGTTTTGTTATCATGCGGCTCGTTTTTATAAGAATATGCTATCCTATCGGGAAATTTCCTGGCCACATTCTCAACCATAACCCGGAAATTTTCAAAGACTGTGGTCTCGTACAATGGATATTTTACGTCACAATTCATTCTTCCGGATGCTCCTTACACCTGTTAGTCGATAATTCTGTATAACAGCTTATTTTAATGATAACTTTATTATAAGATATTTTCAACTAAAGAAAATCAATTTTTCGATACAAAAACCAGAAGCGGGCCTTTTTCAACCGAAATTACAGCCTTATCATCACTGAAAACAATAGAAAACCTTGCTCATAAAAGCGAAGAATATAACAAATATCCGGAAGCCTCTATATTACTGGCTTTTCCTCTGGAACCAACGCAATAAAAACTGATAAAACCCAACAGTGATGATTTTTGATAACAAAAGATAAGACTAGATGAGATAACGGAAGAAAATGAAATAGCCCTGAAACGCTGTTTTCCCAGCATTTCAAGGCTTTCATTCTGGAGCCCCCAATCGGAGTCGAACCGATGACCTCATCCTTACCATGGATGCGCTCTACCTACTGAGCTATGAGGGCGTATATTCTGTTTTGCCGGTAATTTAGTATGTCCGGTAACATAAAGCGAATTTATTTTAGCATACGGAGAATGTTTTGTAAAGGGATCGGGCGCTTTTTTGTGTTTGGTTTATAATGTTATCTGGTAATAGATTATGTTAAGAAAATGAAACAAGCCATTCTATAATCCTGTAAATTTTGGGAGCGGCAAGGGAAAATGCGTTATTGTGGGGGGCGATATGGCATTTTCCCTTATTGTTACAATTGCCGCTGTTTATTTGCCCAGTATGCAGAAAACATCGTATGTTTTCTTACCTGTAATGAAAGGAATAATATTGCCTTGAATTTCTCGGCCGTCTACAATCAGTTTATAAACTCCCTTGCAGACATTGCCTGGGTTTTGTACGGTAATATTATATTCTGCTCCGCGGTAAACTCGTTTTACGGTAAAACCTGTCCAGTCCGCGGGAATACAAGGATCAATCCTTAATCCGTCATATTCCGGCCTTATTCCCAATATATACTGGGTAACGGCAACATAGTTCCATGAAGCCGTTCCCGTGAGCCATGAATTTTTAGCCTCGCCGAACCGTACCGCATCACGTCCGGCAATCATCTGCGCATAGACATAAGGTTCGGTTCGATGAATATCGCTTTCCTCTTCCAAATAAGCCGGAGCTGTTTTCGAATAAACTTCAAAAGCTCTGTCTCCTCTGCCTAATACTGTTTCGGCTATCGCTATCCANGGATTGTTATGGCAGAAGATCCCTGCATTTTCCTTATATCCTGGCGGATATGACGTTATTTCGCCCTTATTCAGATCGTATTCGGTATAGGCGGGAGTGTGCAGGATAATCCCATATTTAGTATCGAGTCTTTCCTTAACCGAATTGAGAGCCTTTTCGGCCAATCCTTCCTTAACGCCTATGCCCGCCANAACACAAAAGCCCTGCGTTTCTATAAAAATTTGTCCTTCCCTGCATTCCTTGCTGCCTATCTTGTTGCCGAAGTTATCATATGCACGCAGGAACCATTCACCATCATACCCGTGTTCGAGCACTGTCTGCACCATATTATCGATATACGTTTGCGCTTTCTGCGCCTCATCATGCAGCCCGCGTCTTTTGCAAAGCTCAACGTATTCGGGGCCGATTGCGACAAACATGCCTGCTATCAGTACGGATTCTGCAACCCTGCCGTCTTTCTGCCCACATGTCTGGAATGACTCGTCAGGTTCCGTGGAAAAGCAGTTAAGGTTAAGGCAATCATTCCAGTCGGCTCTGCCTATCAACGGAAGGCCGTGCGGGCCAAGGTTATTGACAACATGATANAANGAGCGCTTTAAATGTTCAAAAAGCGAAGCCTTGTTATTCTCATCACAGTTGAACGGAACCATTTCATCAAGGATATCAAAGTCTCCCGTTTCCTTGATATACTGCGCTGTGGACAATATAAGCCACAGCGGGTCGTCATTGAAGCCGCTTCCTACATCGGTATTTCCTTTTTTCGTCAGCGGCTGGTACTGGTGGTATGCGCTGCCGTCCTCAAACTGCGTTGACGCAAGATCAAGAATCCTTTCNCGNGCCCTGTCGGGAACCTGGTGGACAAAACCGAGAATGTCCTGGTTTGAATCCCTGAAACCCATACCGCGGCCTATTCCCGATTCAAAATATGACGCGCTTCTTGACATGTTGAACGTGACCATACACTGGTATGCGTTCCATATGTTTACCATGCGGTTCAATTTTTCATCGTCGCTGTTTACGACAAACCTGGAGCAAAGATCATTCCAGTATTCCTTTAACTCGCGCAGTGCGTTTTCAACGTTTGAGTCCAAAGAAAACGCCGCCTGCATCTCTTTTGCTTTTTTCTTGTTTATTACGCCTTTTCTTTCCCACTTTTCGTCGTCCTTGTTCTCGACATAACCAAGCACGAAATTAAAGCTTTTTCGTTCCCTCGGTTCAAGTTCCATTTTTATATGATGCGACGCAATCGGCGACCATCCGCTTGCAACAGAATTGAAGGATTTGCCCGAAGCTACCGCGCGGGGGCAGTCGAAACCGTTGTATAATCCGAGAAACGTTTCGCGGTCGGTATCAAAACCGTCGATTTCGGTGTTTACCCAATAAAAAGAGTAATGGTTTCTGCGTTCCCTGTATTCGGTCTTATGATATATTGCCGAACCTTCCACCTCTACCTCGCCGGTACTGAAATTTCTCTGGAAGTTCGTCATGTCGTCAAATGCATTCCAAAGACAGAATTCAATAAACGAAAACAGTGATATTTCCTTTTTCGTACCGGAAGTATTCGTTACGGTTACCCTGTTTACTTCGCCATTATAATCAAGAGGGACGAATGATAACTGCTCCACCCTGATTCCTTTGCGTTCACCGGTTATAGAAGTATAGCCCAGGCCGTGCCTGCATTCATACCTGTCAAGCTGCCGTTTTACCGGCATCCACCCCGGAGTCCAGTAATCTCCGTTGTCGTAAATATAGAAATACCTGCCTCCGCTGTCTGTGGGAACGCTATTGTAGCGATATCTTGTTATTCTCCGAAGACGCGCGTCGCGGTAGAAACTGTAGCCCCCTGAAGTGTTCGATATCAATGAGAAAAAATCCTGTGAACCAAGATAGTTTATCCATGGGTAAGGTGTTTCAGGCGTCGTTATTACGTACTCTCTGTTTGCATCGTCAAAATAACCATATTTCATACAATGTCCCCCTTGTCTGGATGAACACGCGTTCACAACTAAACGCATGCCCAGCCGTTTTATATTCCAGACGAAAAAAATTAAAACTTATGAAGCTTGAAAGAGACAACGATTACGGCTTTTAACCGCGTTTTTTACAGCTTTCACGTATTACAAGCTTCGTCTCCATTGTGTAGGTGCTGATATTTCTTGCAGTATCCCCTATCATTTCAAGG
>JGI24710J26742_10002411_pt1 | contig 16513 bp, 12 predicted proteins | sample BioPla2DNA2_FD_26742 | JGI IMG/M metagenome (IMG submission 26742) | reverse complement strand
AAGCGGCAGCCTTTTTACAGCCGTCAGTTGTAAGCACAGTATCAAATTGTGATATAGCCTTGCCATTATCATCAAAAATCTTAGTACGATTAGCAATTGCACCGATAGTCATACCGTTTAATCTTATAAATCCGGTAACCATCTCTTTAGCGTAATCGGGTTTTATTTCAAAAAAATGATGGTTATCAGCAATATCGATAATTGCGTTTTTGGTATCCTCCAGCTCGTTAATAAATTCGGGTAAAATACGGTTCAAATCATCGCTGCATTCTGTTATACAGCCTTCTTCATCATTATTCGAAGGAATAAAATCAATTAATTCACGAATTTTATTCAGTACATCAAGATCGTTAGCACCTATATAATCAACAGAACCTGATTTAGCCTTAAAAGCTGCATCAGAGGTATCTAACTTTTGCTTGAAGTTCCCCTGCAGGGAATTAGGTGTTTGAAGGAAGAGTCTGGCATTGTTTTCCTCCATAAATAAAAAATCACTTAAGGATGACATNACAGCCAGTCCTCCACCGCAATTACCGAATACTGCGGTAATCTGTGGAATTACACCGGAAGCCATAACCTGCTTCTGGTATATCTCTCCAAAGCCGTTCAGTGCATCTGTAGACTCCTGTAATCTCATACCGGAAGAATCAATAAGACCAATTACAGGAACTCCAACCTTAAGTGCTAAATCATAAATCGCAGTAATTTTCTTAGCATGCATTTCTCCGACAGTACCACCCAAAGATGATGAATCCTGACTGAATACATATACAGGGTTACCGTTAATCAGTCCGTATCCGGTTATAACTCCGTCATTAGGTATTTCCTTCCCGTCAAGATTAAAGTCTGTACTTCGCTTGGTTATGAATGCACCGACTTCAACAAAACTGTTGTCATCAAGCAATGAAGCAATTCGTTCTCTTGCTGATAGTTGTGCGGTAATAGACATTTTCAGCCCTCCAATTTTTCAAAATGTAGTTTTATACCAAATTTCTGCCAATTATAATTGTATAATATAATAAATCAAAAGGCAAGTTAAAAAAACTGTCCGTTTCGATACAATTAAACATATTGTACCAAAACGGACAGTATAAAATGCATTGATTTATACTTCAATTCCTTCTATATACTTCTTAGCGGGTTTAAGACTGTACTTTTCCCTAACCATTTGATATATTTCATCAAATATTTCGGGATTATCAACAAGAAATTGCTTTGCATTCTCGCGCCCCTGACCAATCTTGTTATCATTATAGGAATACCAGGCACCGCTTTTATTAATAATTCCAATATCAGATGCCAAATCAAGAACGTCTCCTTCTTTGGAGATACCTTTGCCAAACATTATATCAAACTCTGCTTCCTTAAAAGGCGGAGCAATTTTATTCTTAACTACCTTAATCCTAGTACGGTTGCCGATAACCTCGCCGCCTTGCTTTAAGGATTCAATTCTACGTACATCAAGACGTATCGAAGCATAAAATTTAAGAGCTCTGCCGCCGGTGGTTGTCTCGGGATTACCGAACATCACACCAATCTTCTCACGAAGCTGATTGATAAAAACAACTATACATTGAGTTTTTCCGACAACAGCTGTCAGCTTTCTAAGTGCCTGTGACATCAGTCTTGCCTGAAGTCCCATATGGGAATCGCCCATATCACCGTCAATTTCAGCTTTTGGAACCAAGGCAGCAACCGAGTCAACAATAACAATATCAACCGCCCCTGAGCGAACCATGGTCTCAGTTATCTCTAAAGCCTGCTCTCCGTTATCTGGTTGTGATATATACAGATTATCAATATCAACCCCGATATTCTTGGCATATACCGGATCCAAAGCATGCTCGGCATCGATAAAGCCTGCTATGCCGCCGATTTTCTGAACCTCGGCTATCATATGTAAGGCAACTGTTGTCTTACCCGAAGATTCAGGTCCATAGATTTCTATAATTCTCCCCTTTGGAACTCCACCTAAGCCAAGGGCTATATCAAGACTTATTGAACCGGTAGGTACTGTCTCAATATTCATATTGGATTGGGTTTCTCCAAGCTTCATAACAGAGCCTTTACCATATTGCTTTTCAATTTGGGCTAATGCTGATTCAAGAGCCCTGATCTTATCATCCTTCGCCATATCAATAACCAACCTTCCCTGATGCACTTAAGCATCCAGATAATAAATAATAACACATATCTGCATTCCTATTCATATACCGTTAATTCGAACTAATGTTCTAATAAATATAATAGCCTATTACTTTATCAATGTCAACTCTTTTTTGGGTATAATTTGTAGGAACTGCATTGAAACACTGAGAATATACAGAATATAAAGATAATCCTATTATAACAATTCCAGGTATCAATGTAAATAACTGCCACAAATTAATATTAACTAAAAATATTATGTTTTATTATCTATTTATAACAATTAAACTGTTTTGTTATATGTATTATTTAATCATATATCTTATTCGGTTGGCAAATTTTCGGATTATATCCTCCTTTTATTAATGCATCCACAATCTGCTGTTTATGCTCATGCCCGAAGGTTTCCATAGTTATTTTAAGTTCAACGGCACTGTTTCTGTTGATACTTACGAATTGGTTATGATCTAAGCGGATAACATTGCCTTGTTCTTTAGCGATAATAGACGCCACACTCAAGAGCTCTCCCGGACGGTCAGGCAACTGAACTGAGACTGTAAATACACGGCCTCTTTGGATAAGTCCATGCTGAACAACAGAGGATACCGTGATTATATCCATATTACCACCGCTTAGTATGCAGGCGATTTTCTTATTTTTATACTTCAGGTGTTTAAGTGCCGCTACGGTAAGAAGACCTGAGTTTTCCACTACCATTTTATGATTTTCAACCATATCAAGAAAATTTACTATAAGCTCACAATCATCCACAGTAACGATATCATCCACATATTTTTGAATATATGGAAATACAACATCGCCAGGTGTTTTTACCGCAGTACCGTCAGCAATGGTATCAATATTATCCAGTGTGACTACATGACCGGCCTTTAAAGAAGCCTTCATACATGCGGCATTGGCCGGCTCTACTCCGATAACCTTGATGTTTGGATTAAGCTGTTTGGCAAGTGCCGCTACTCCTGCAAGAAGACCGCCCCCTCCGACAGGTGCTAATATTATATCAATCGTAGGAAGATCCTTGAATATTTCCATTGCAATTGTGCCCTGGCCTGTGGCAACATCCACATCATTAAAGGGATGTATAAATGTATAGCCGTTTTCCTCAGCCAGCTTATATGCATACTTACAGGCCTCATCATAAACATCACCATGGAGTATTACTTCAGCCCCATAGTTTTTGGTCCGGTTAACCTTTATCAAAGGAGTCGTATTCGGCATAACAATAACAGCTTTGGCATTATATAATTTTGCTGCATAAGCTACCCCTTGAGCATGATTGCCCGCTGAAGCGGTTATGAGTCCTTTACTGCGTTCATTTTTTGAAAGAGTGCTTATTTTATAATAAGCTCCTCTTACCTTATATGCACCTGTATATTGCATGTTCTCAGGCTTAAGATATACCTTGTTTTTTGATATTTCACTAAAATACTCACTATAAATGAGTTTAGTGCGCAGTGTTACCTTCTTTACAACTTCTGTGGCTTCTTCGAACTTATCTAAGTTCATATTATCGTCTCCTATTCGTTTTTCTTAAATAATGCATTAACAAAATCTGATGCATTGAATTTTTGTAAATCTTCTATTTGTTCACCAATACCTATATACTTTACCGGTATGCCTAACTCAGCCTGTATAGCGATAGCAATTCCGCCTTTAGCTGTTCCGTCAAGCTTTGTGAGAACTATTCCGGTTAAGTTTGCCACCTCATTAAATTCCTTAGCCTGTGCCAAGGCATTTTGTCCTGTAGTACTGTCAAGAACCACAAGCGTTTCCTGGTGACCCTCAGGGTATTCTCTCTCAATAATACGGTTTATTTTTCTAAGCTCCTCCATGAGATTCTTCTTATTATGGAGTCTTCCNGCCGTATCGCAGATAAGTATATCTGCTTTTCTTGCCTTAAAGGCTGTGACTGCATCATATATGACAGAAGCAGGATCAGAGCCTTCTTTTCCCGATATGATATCAACATTAGCACGATGAGCCCACTCTGTCAACTGTTCTATTGCAGCAGCTCTGAAGGTGTCTGCCGCTGCTACAATAACCTTCTTGCCCAGTTCTTTAAACTGTCCCGCAAGCTTACCAACTGTTGTGGTTTTTCCTACACCGTTTACACCAATAACAAGTATAATTGATTTCTTGTTTTCAAAATCATATGAAACCTCGTCAACTGTCATCTGTTCGTGTATGATGTTTATCAAAAGATCTCTGCATTCTTCCGGTTCCTTTATTTTGTTTTCCTTAACCTTTTGTCTAAGATTATCAAGGATTGAATCGGTGGCTTTTATACCAATATCCGCCATAATAAGAGTCTCTTCCAGTTCCTCATAAAAATCCTCATCTATACCTGAAAATCCGCCAAATATTGCGTCAAATCCCTGTGAAAGACTGTTTCGCGTCTTTGAAAGACCATTAACAAGTCTCGTAAAAAAACCTGTTTTATTTTCTCCCATTTATACCTCCATAATAAATAGTTCTATTTGTCGAGTTCATTTTCTATTAAGCTCACTGAAACTAATGTGGACACACCCTTCTCCTGCATTGTTATTCCATACAGAATATCTGCCGCGGCCATAGTATTTCGTCTGTGTGTAATCATAATAAACTGAGTGTCCTTAGCCAGTTTTTTGAGATATTTTGCAAAGCGCTTTACATTAGAGTCGTCAAGTGCCGCTTCTATCTCGTCAAGCAGACAAAACGGTGATGGCTTAAGATTTAATATGGCAAATAACAGGCTTATTGCCGTTAATGCCTTCTCACCGCCTGACAGCTGCATAATATTCTGAAGCTTCTTTCCGGGAGGCTGTGCATTTATTCGGATACCGGCTTCAAGTACATCATCATTATCTGTAAGCTCAAGATCTGCCTTCCCTCCGCCGAATAACTCTTTGAATACTAAATCAAACTGCTTATTTATAGCTTCAAATTGCTTTTCAAACTGAAGCTTCATCTCAGTATCCAGCTCTTTTATAATACTAATCAGCGTTTCTTCTGATTTTATCAGGTCTTCCCGCTGTGTTATGAGGAAATTATACCGTTCGGACAGATTTTTAAAATCTTCGATAGCATTAACATTTATATCTCCAAGTTCCTTTATCTTAGTTCGGACTTCCTGTATGGCTTTTTTACTGCCGTTTACGGTTATTCCCTTATCTCCCATATATTCCACAGCTGTAGAATAAGTGAGTTCGTATTCCTCCCACATATAATTCATCTGCTGATCGATCTGCTCTATGATCTTTTCTTTCTGTGTGGTAAGTCTTATACATTCTTTATCAAGATCATGAATACGGTTGGATAATTCATCCCTCTTATCAAAGAAGTTTTTATGAATTTTGGTATTATGCTCCCGTTCTTTTATTTGATTTTTGATTTTCTCATCAAGCTTTACCAGAGCTTCTTTGGTTTCTTCTATCGCTTTTTTAGCACGGCTGATACTGTCCTTCTTCTCTTGAATTATGTCAAAAGCCTTCTGCATATCGGCTTTTATAGAAGTTTCATCTTCGTAGAGCTTATTGATTTCCCTCTTTACCCGCCTGATATTTTCCATAATAAAATGATTGCTTTGTTCAAGGGATGATAATTCCATTTTCAAAGCTGAAGCTTTTTCCTGGGCGGACTTTTCAGCTTCCCTTTCTTTAGAAAGATGAAGGTTAAGACCTTCAATTTTCTGCTCCAGCTCTCTTGTCTTAATCTGATTATCAGACAGGGATTTTCCAAGCTCTTTAAGATTATTATTAAGTTCAACAGCCTGCAGCTTTATCTCTTCCAGTTCTTTAACATAATCCGAGTATAAGGACTGTGCTTCAGTCTTCTTAGCCACCACCTGTTCAAAATTAATTTTAGCTGTGTTTTGCAGAAGATACTTCTCCTGAAGAAGCCTTTTTATTTCATCAAGGCGGGATATATCAGCAGCTTTTTTGCGGTTTTCCTTCTCAAGCTTTGATGTAAGCTCTTTAATCCGGTTCTGAAGCTTGTTAATCTGCACTTCCAACGCCTCAATCTCTCTTCGTCTGCCAAGCAGATTACTAACGTTTTTATAAGCACCTCCCGAAATTGACCCTCCGGGTGTAAGGTACTCTCCTTCCTTGGTTACAATGCGAAGAGAATAGTTATATTTTCGGGCTATATCAGCTGCATTATCAATATTATCCACAACAATTATTCTTCCAAGCAGATATTCAATTAATGCATTATATTTGCTTTCTGTTTCTATAAGGGTGCTTGCTATCCCTATTACACCCTTTTCTTTTAATACTTCATGACTGTGCAGAGTTCTTCCTGAAGTAATATTGGTAAGAGGCAGGAATGTGGCTCTTCCGTATTTGTTTTTTTTAAGAAATGCAATTAAATCCTTGGCTGTAGTCTCATCCTCCGTGATTATGTTTTGGATAGCCTGTCCTAATGCTGTCTCAATGGCAGTTTCGTATTCTTTTACAGTTTTAATAATATCGGCAACGACACCGACAATACCGGGATATACAGCCTTTTGCTCCATCACCTTTTTTATGCTGTTACCGTATCCTTCATATCTTTCTGTTAGATTAATCAAGGATTCAAGTTTTGATTTTTCTATATGATATTTTGTCTGCGAATCATCTAATTGATAAGATATATTATCAATACCTGACTGTGTATCCTGTATTGATTTTTCTATTTCGCTGCATTCATTAGTATATGTAAGAATTTCGTTTGAAATATTGTCTAATTGGTTTCTGCATCTGTTTATTTCTTCATCATAAAGTTCTTCTTCGCTTTTAATCTTAAGAATCCTTTGATTAAGCTGCGATTTTCTGACTTCATTTTGCTCCAGCATAGTTTCGTATCTCTGAATATTGGTTTTTATGCCGGAATTTTGGTTCATATATTCGAATATGGCATTGCTGCATTCTTCAATCTCTTTAGTGTATCCGGATATATTTTCATTGATTTTATCCAACTGAACTAATACTTCGCTAAGATTATCGTCTACATGGGAGATTTTTACATCGATTTCTTCCTTTTCACTTATGTAATCCTGTTCTTCTGTTTTCTTTATAAGAATTTCCTGCTCGTTAGAATGAATTCTGTCCTGATAGTATTCATCATTTTGCAGAAGAGAATTGATCTGCTCATTAAGTACCTTTATCTCACCCTCGGATTTTTCAATGTTCAGAAGTAGGTCGTTATATGCAGTCTTATCGGCTTCAATAGCAGCATCAAATTCCTCAAGCTGCTGTTCCAGCCTTTTGTATTCATTCTTAATGTTGTCATATTCACTCTGAGTAGCTTTCATATCCTCTGTCGTGATATCAAGCTTTCTGTCAATATCAGCCATGGTTTTATGTATCTTGTCATATTCCTTCAGGAACACAGATACCTCAAGGTTCTTTAGCTCTTCCTTATATTTTAAATATATCTTTGCAACATCGGATTGCTTTTCTAATGGTACTAATTGCCTTTCTATTTCCGATATGATATCTGAAACTCTTGACAGGTTTAATCTTTCTTCCTCCAAATTTTTCTCAGCAATATGTTTTCTGCGTTTATACTTTACAATTCCGGCAGCTTCGTCAAACAGCTCCCTTCTGTCCTCAGGCTTTCCGCTTAGGATTTTATCTATCTGTCCTTGTCCGATAATAGAATAACCTTCCTTACCGATACCGGTATCCATGAATAATTCTTGGATATCTTTCAGACGACAAGGAGAACCGTTAATAATGTATTCGCTTTCACCTGAACGGTATACCCGTCTTGTTACGGTTACTTCCTCAAACTCAATAGGAAGCTTATGGTCAGAATTATCCAGAGTCAGTGTAACATATGCATACCCAAGAGGCTTTCTCATCTCCGTACCGGAGAAAATAACATCCTCCATCTTCGAGCCTCTTAACTGTTTTGCACTTTGCTCACCAAGAACCCAACGAACAGCGTCGGCAATATTACTTTTTCCGCTGCCGTTAGGTCCAACAATTGCCGTAATGCCGGTATCAAATTCAAGAAGCATTTTATTAGCAAAGGATTTAAACCCATGTACTTCAATACTTTTTAGATACATATGTGTCTCCCATCCGTATATTTACCCTGTTTTACTTATTTAAACGCAGTATTTTTATCGCCTGCATGGCTGCTTTCTGTTCAGCAGCCTTTTTTGTCCTTCCTACACCTGTACTTATCTGCTCATTACCTATGAACAAGGCCATAGTAAAGGATTTGTTATGGTCAGGACCTTCTTCCGATATAAGTTTGTAGCGTATTTTTTGCTTATTATCATGATTTTGTATAATTTCCTGTAAGATAGTCTTGCTATCGAAAAAGAGTTCTCTTTGTTCTGCATTCTTAAGAATTTTCTCTCTGATAAACTCTTTTGCGTTAGCAAAACCACCGTCAAGATATATAGCGCCTATTATAGCCTCCAACGCATCGGACAGAATTGACCCTCGATTTCTTCCTCCGGATAAATCCTCTCCTCTTCCTAAAAGCAGGAACTCTCCTATGTTCAGATCTCTGGCACATGATGAAAGGGTTTGCTCGCAAACAATACTTGCTCTAAGCTTTGTCAAATCTCCTTCTGACAAATCCTCATGTGCATGATATACATAATCACTGGTTACAAGTTCTAATACGGCATCTCCCAGAAATTCAAGCCGTTCGTTACTCTCTTCCTTTCTCATCTTTACTTCATTGGTATATGAACTATGCGACAAAGCTTGAAGCAGCAGCTTTTCGTTTTTAAAATCATATCCCATTCTTTCTTTCAGTTTTGAAAGGGAGGTATCAGATAATTTTTCTGTTCTCATTATAAAACCTCCAATAATATAGTATTTCATATTGCAGTGAAAGAATATGTCCTTCACTGCAATATTGAATTAAAGCCCATTAAATAAGGAGAACCTTATTCACAGGGCTTTTACCTGGTGCTATAATTATAAAAATAATTAATTTAGTTTATTGCATTTTTTATTTGCTCAACGGCATCCCCAACTGTTAAGATGTTTTCTGCATCTTCATTTGCAATTTCGATATCAAATTCTTCTTCAATACCCATAATAATTTGAAATAAATCCAGTGAATCGGCACCAAGATCATCTACAAATGTTGTCTCCATCGTTATTTCATCAGCATCAACATTCAGTACCTCACTGATTATTTTTTGCAGTTTTTCAAATTCCATAATCATTCACCCTTCTTTTATTATTTTATTCAGTTTCTTTTAAATTTTCCTCTATTTTTTCTTTGATTTTCTGCTCAGTAAAGGTAACACATTGGATAATTGAATTTCTTATCTCATTGCTGTTAGAGCTTCCGTGAGTCTTAACAACCAAACCCTTAAGCCCCAACATAGGTGCTCCGCCATACTGAGAGTAATCAAAGGCTTTTAATGTTTTCTTTAAAGCAGGCTTTGCAAGAAGTGCACCAATCTTACTCTTTGTTGTACTCATAAGCCCTTCTTTTATCTTCTTTATGAGAGCCGTTCCAAGTCCCTCATAGAGCTTTAGAATGACATTCCCTACAAATGCTTCGCATACAATAACATCAGCATAGCCGTATGGAATATCTCTGGCTTCAATGCTGCCAATGAAATTTATACCGGGCAAAGCTTTAAGCAGAGGAAATGTCTCCTTAACCAATGAATTGCCCTTCTCTTCTTCTGCTCCAATATTTACAATAGCTACTCTTGGATTCTTAATGCCTATAACATTCTCCATATATATAGAACCCATCTGTGCAAATTGAACCAGATGAGAGGGTCTTGCATCCACATTGGCACCGCAATCAATTAATAAGGAAACACCTTTGATCGTAGGTATTATAGGTGCCAAAGGAGGTCGTTCCACTCCTTTGATTCGCCCGATAATAAGCTGACCGCCTGCCAATACCGCCCCCGTACTGCCGGCTGAGACAAAAGCATCTGCCTCTCCCGATTTTACCAGATTAAGAGCAACTACTATAGATGAATTCTTCTTCCGTCGAATAGCTAATACCGGTGATTCGTTATTTGAAATATTCTCATCTGCATTAACAATAATTATACGCTCTTTGTCATATTCATATACACTAAGCTCGTTTAATATGACATCCTTCTTACCTACAAGTATTACTTTAATATCGTTTCTATCCTGTACTGCCAATACAGTACCTTTTACTGTTTCTTTTGGAGCATTGTCTCCTCCCATTGCATCAACTGCAACTGTTATTGCTTTTTGCATATCTACTCCAATCTACATCAACNTTAAATTTGACATCGGTATATAAAAAAAGTTAAATTATGTATCTCTTGGCTAATCTATAAACTAATATACTCGAAATCAAATGAAAAATCAACCTGTAATTTTATAATTCAGAGCCTGCTTTACACCGGGAAAACAAATCAGTAAATTTGGTACTGATTGAGAACAAAAATACTAAAATGAGCTGTTTCGATTCAATATGAAACAGCTCACTCAAATATTTATTGTTTAATATAAAAGAAGGATTTCAAACTGACAAATCCGAGCTTATTCGCATGAAGCATCTGCTCGGTGCTTCCGACGAATAATACGCCGTTCTTCATTAACGCCTGTCTAAAGCCGTTATAGATACGGGTTTTAGCTTCGTCAGTGAAGTATATAAGTACATTGCGGCATACAATCAGACTGCAGTCCGCAGGATAAGGATCCTTTAACAGATCATGCTGCTTTAACTCCACACAAGCTTTAATATCATCAGATATCTTATATGTTTTATCATCCAACTGAACGAAATACTTGTTAATATACTCTAATGGAAGCCCTTTAAGACTTTTTTGATGATAAATACCAATCCTTGCTTTCTCGAGTACCAGTTTATCAATATCCGTAGCCAACACTTTTATATCAGAAAGCGGCATAAACTTTGATAAAAGCATTACAAGCGAGTAAGGTTCATCCCCGGTCGAGCAGGCGGCACTCCAGATTTTCAGTTTATTCCCAAAGATGTCTAAGAGAAAAGGTATAATCTCAGATTCTAAAACCTTCCACTGTTCAGGATTTCGATAAAACTCTGACACATTAATTGTAATATGATTTATAAATTCATTGTAAAATTCTATTTTTGTCCTAAGAATTTCAACATAATTCGTGTATGAGGAAATACCATGTTTTGTTATTAACGAATCGATACGGCGCTTCATTTGCCGTTCTTTATATGAATTTAAATCTATATTAGTTAATTCTAAAATAGATTCTTTAAATGTTTCGTAACTTCCCAGCACACCGGTATCTCCTTTGTGTATAAATATTATTCTGTTTCGGGTTCATCATCAGCCTTTTCATCTTCTTTATCTTCATCTTCTTCCTTAGCAGCTGATTCTTCCGTTTCATCATTTTCGGCTGCTGCTTCTTCCATCTTTACTTCTCCCTCGATAGGTGTATCTTCTGATTCCTTAACCTCGTCCTTGGCAGATGTATCTTCGGCTTTCTTATCTTCTTCCTTGACAGCTGCTTCTTCAGCATCCTTGTTTTCAGATTTTACAACTGCTTCTTCTGCTTCCTTAGCTTCTTCTTTAGCAGGCTCTTCAGTTTCCTTAGTATCTTTTTCAGCCTCAGGTTCTGATTTTTCCTCAGGCAATTCCATTGCTTTAATGCTCAGGCTGATTTTTCTGTCTTCTTTATTGAACTCGACAACCTTTGAGGTTATTTCCTGACCAATTGTAAGAACACTGGAGGGCTTATCAACATGTTCCTTCGATATCTGGGATACATGAAGCAAAGCGTCAATACCGGGTTCCAGCTCAATAAATGCACCAAAATCAGTCATACGGGCAACCTTACCAACAACTACAGTTCCGTTAGCATACTTTTCTTCAGCCTGCAGCCATGGGTTTTGATCTTCGAATTTTAAGCTAAGGGCTATTTTTTCTCCCTGAATATCCTTAATAAAGGTCTTGACAGTATCACCAACCTTGAACATCTTCCTTGGATTGTCCACACGTCCCCAAGACATTTCAGAGATGTGAAGCAATCCGTCTGCTCCGCCAAGATCAATAAATACACCAAAGTCCGTAATATTCTTTACAGTACCTTCTACTGTCATACCAACCTCTATTCTCTCAAACAATTCCTTCTTCTGTGCTTCTTTTTCAGCAACGATTAATTTTCTGCGGTCACCTATTACTCTTCTCTTTTTAGGATTGAATTCTGTTATTACAAAGCTGATCTCCTGTCCGTCATATTTTGATAAATCCTTTTCATAAGTATCTGAGATAAGACTTGCCGGTATAAATACTCTTGCTTCGTCAATAATAACACTTAAGCCTCCGTTTAATACAGCGGCAACTTTAGCAGTAAGAACCTCTTGATTGTTATATGCTTCCTCCAGTCTCTTATTACCCCTTTCTGCAGCCAAACGCTTGTAGGTCAAAAGAACCTGACCTTCGCCGTCATTGACTTTAAGAATCTTTGCCTGCATCTTATCACCGGGTTTAACAACAGTTGTCAAATCCAGATTTGGGGTATTGGTATATTCATTTCTTGTGATTATACCTTCCGACTTGTAGCCTATATTTAAGATGATTTCATCTTCTTTCACACCCAAGACAATTCCTTCAACAACGTCGCCGTTGCTGATTTTCACAACATTTTCCTCCTCCAATAATTGTTCAAAGCTTTTTTCTGTCATAACAGTAAGAACCTCCTTGATAATATTATGTGGGGTCGATGCCCCTGCTGTAATACCTACATTCCAAGAAGATTTGAATATGCTCAAATCCAAGTCATCTGGTTCCTGTATATAGTAAGTATTCTCACATTCATTTTTACAAATTTCATAAAGCTTCCTCGTGTTGGAGCTTTTTTTACTTCCGATTACAATCATGGCATCCGATTGCTTGGCAAGTTCATAGGCTTCAGATTGCCGTGACTGTGTTGCATTACATATGGTATTTAAAACAAATATATCATAACCCTTTTTTGATATTATTTCAACTAATTCTTGAAATCTGTTGTAGTTAAATGTCGTCTGAGCCACAATGCAAAGCTTTGTATCTAAAGGCAAATCAAACTGATTTGCTTCCTCTATATTCTCAATAACTGAAAAATTGTCATTATTACACCATCCGGTAATACCAACAACCTCAGGGTGTTTACGGTCTCCGATAATTATGATATGATGATCATTATATCTACTGACAGTATTGTGTATCTTCTTAACAAACGGACAGGTTGCATCTACAATTTTGTGTCCGTACGAAGTAAGTTCATCTATTGTTTTTTTTGATACACCATGAGATCGTATGACTATTGTTCCCTTTGGCATTCCGTTTAATTCTTCAGGAGATTCTATTACTCTTACACCTTTTTTATTAAAATCCTCCACAACCATCTCATTGTGAATAATCGAACCATAAGTATAGATAACGCCGCCGTTATTAATCTCTTCATTAACAACATTCACTGCACGCTGTACGCCAAAGCAAAATCCGGCACTTGCAGCAACCTTAATATTCAATATTCCATCTCCTTTAATGGTGTCAGGCACTGTTACAAATTTGTTACATGAGTTAATATTTTTGTAATGGTGACAGGCACCATTACAAAAATATTATAAATTTTTAATGGTGTCAGGCACATGTTTGATTATGGTTTCATTAACTTCTTCTATAGTCATATCGGAGGAATCGATTAAGATGGCATCCTCAGCTTGCCGTAAAGGTGCAAAATCTCTGTTCATATCACGCTTATCACGCTCTATGATATCCTTTTCTATTTCACTTATGTCAGCAGCGATTCCTCTTTCCTTAAGCTCAAGATACCTTCTTCTTGCTCTTTCGCTGCTGCCGGCGGTCAGGTATATCTTCAGATCAGCATTCGGAAGTACATAGGTGCCGATATCTCTTCCGTCCATAACAACATTTGCTTTCTTGGCAAGATTTCTTTGAAGCTCTACAAGCTTCAACCGCACTGAAGGATATACGGATGCAGCACTTGCCATATTGCCGACTTCTTCTGTACGGATAAGGTGACTTACATTCTCACCGTTTAATATTACCTGCTGTTCACCATTCAGGTATTCTATTGTGATATCCGCATTATTGCAGGCGTTCTTAATTTTTTCTTTTTCGTCCGGCGATATATTGTTTCTGATAAAATACAAAGCCAATGCCCTATACATAGCACCGGTGTCAACATATATAAAATTCAGGTGCTTTGCTATTCTCTTTGCAATGGTGCTTTTACCTGCACCGGCAGGTCCGTCAATTGCAATGCTGTAGTGCTTCATCTTGTGCCTCCAATATATAAAATATTATATAAGCGGATAAGTCAGCTTAAAGACTTCATCCTTTCACTCGCAGACTTTCCGGCCAAATATCCCGTAGACCAAGCTATTTGAAGATTAAAACCACCGGTTAAGGCATCTAAGTCTAAAACCTCACCTGCAAAATACATGTTCTTAATAAGCTTTGATTCCATGGTGGAAGGATTAATTTCCTTAATATCTATTCCGCCTTTAGTTATAACCGCCTGATTATATGGGGCCGGCTTTGTTACAGTAAAAGTAAGATTCTTTATCAAATTAACAAGATTTTGTCTTTCTTCCTTTGTTATAGAATTTACCTGTTTTTCAGAATTTATTGAACTTAGAGGAATAATAACATCTATTAGTTTATTTGGCAATAGCAGGCTCAAAGAATTCTTAAACTGTTTATTTTTAAATTCCTCAAAATCACGAAGTATTCTCGCATCGAGCTGTTGATATGTCAAAGCCGGTTTAAGATCAATACTTACAGTAAGCTTCTCCTTTTCTTTCATATATGGAATGATATATCGGCTGGCACTTAATATAACCGGACCACTGAGTCCGAAATGAGTAAATAGCAGCTCGCCAAAATCCTCATATATTTTTTTCTGTCCGGCTCTTACCGTTATGGATATGTTTTTCAATGATAATCCCATAAGATCCTTTATATATGGTTCGGCAACATATAAAGGCACTAATGAAGGAGACAGATCAGTAATGGTATGCCCTGTCCTTTTAGCAAATTTGTAGCCGTCCCCGGTTGACCCTGTAAGCGGATATGATAAGCCACCGGTGGCAATTATGACAGCATCACCGTATAACACTCCGTCACTGTTTTTAAGCTTAATGCCTTGAAAGCTTCCGTTCATAACCAATATATCACTGACTTCACATCTGTATCTTATATCTGCATTAAGACGTTCAAGCTCATTTTTCAATACGGATATTACATCAGAGGATTTGTCTGATAAAGGAAATACACGGTTTCCTCTTTCAATTTTAGTTCTGAGTCCCAGCTGTTCAAAAAAATCTATTACATCATAAGCACTTAATTGATTATATGCTCTATATAAAAACTTGGGATTAGTAATAACATTCTCAAAAAAAACATCTCTATCACAGGCATTAGTCAAATTACATCTTCCTTTGCCTGTAATAAAGAGCTTTTTCCCAAGCTTTTCATTCTTTTCAAGTAAAATCACCTTATGATGATTCTGAGAGCTTCTTGCAGCCGATATGGCAGCCATCATACCGGAAGCTCCGCCTCCGACTACATATATCTTTTTCATCAAATATTCCCTCTGTTACATATATCTGTATTATATTTTAATTTGTAAATCATATTATTTTAAAACGAAAATTTAGGTAATTGTCGAATACAATAAGAGTATCGCAATTACCTATGCTTCATGACGGTATTCGCGAATTAACAGTTTAGTCTTCAAAATAGACCTCATCTATACCCAGCTCTATATGACCGCTAATATATGGTCCGCCTTCTACACGATAAATAATTTTATTATAATCCTCAAGATTTTCGGTAATACTCTGTGCCAATGCATCTAAAATCACATTTTCCAATCCTGACCCCACATTAATTAACGGTGGTTGATCTGAATAAAAGCTGATTATTACCTTATCCTCCTGAGTAGTTACACTTTCGATACCTATAACGATTGATTGGTCAGCCATAGATTCTACTACAGTATCTACAATTAATTGAGGAGTTATTTCACTGTCAGCAGGAACTAATGCTGTAACAGTATCCAAATCCGATTCGCTGTTTACTACATATATTAATAACTCTTTGTTTTCAAGAGGCTGTATTATTGTTGGAGTAGGCTTGTCTTGTTCTGAGCTGTCCCCTTCATCATCGTCGTCAAGATTATCTGTATCGACAAAAGTGTCTGTATCTGTAATATCATTATCATCATTTTCTTCTATTTTATTGTTAGTTTCATCCGGATCTTTAAAGAATTTAAGATTGATATTACTGCATCCTGAAAAAATTAACACAGTTATCAAAGAAAGTATCAAAACTTTACTCTTACAGTTACGCTTCATAATAACCTCCTTTCGTAAAATTTCCATAACCTATTGCTACTATTATAGA
>JGI24710J26742_10002406_pt1 | contig 16527 bp, 31 predicted proteins | sample BioPla2DNA2_FD_26742 | JGI IMG/M metagenome (IMG submission 26742) | reverse complement strand
AAGATTAAAGCATATTTTGTGGCTTAAATGCAAAAATAGCACTACATTTTGTATCAAAAAAATAAATGTCATTTTGCTGAAAATAATTTCAAAAATTTGTTGCTTTTACTCAAAACATATGCTAGAATACTTAGGCGTGCTTTAAATAAGAGCACAGATATGCGTTGATGCAGGAGGTAGCCGTCCCAGAGACGGGAAATTTCTGCGGAGTATGTCCGATTTTTAAACCGGGCGAATTTATACAGGTACAAGCTTTTCTTGGGTTTCGGAAGAGTAAGTGCCGTAGCTTTAATGCCAACCCCGGACTGATAATCAGTTTATCCGGTTTTTTAAATGCATCGGGTTGGAACACCCGGCTAAGTGTTGGAATTTTAGCAAGGCCCGCCATTATCAAGGAGGCTTTATCATGGCAACAAAGGAAAAAATCAGAATCAGACTCAAAGGTTACGACCACAACCTTGTTGACAAAGCATCGGAAAGAATTATCGAAACAGCTAAACGTACCGGTGCAAAGGTTTCAGGTCCTGTTCCACTTCCAACAGAAAAGGAAATTGTAACAATCCTTCGCTCAGTCCACAAACACAAGGACTCTCGCGAGCAGTTTGAGCAAAGAACACACAAAAGGCTTATAGACATCCTCAGGCCATCAAACAAAACAGTTGAGGCATTGACAAGTCTTGAGCTTCCAGCCGGTGTTGAAGTAGAGATTAAAATCTAGTCTTGTAACTTAACATCGAAAGGTCAAGTTGGCGTAAGTCAACCAATAACCGAAGGAGGAAAGGTATTATGCAAAAAGGTCTTATCGGAACAAAAGTCGGTATGACACAGCTTTTTGACGAAAAGGGAAATGTTATCCCTGTAACAGTCATTAAGGCAGGTCCTTGTGCAGTAACACAAAAGAAAACAGTTGAAAATGATGGCTATGCCGCTGTTCAAATTGGTTTTGGAGATGTAAAAGCACAAAGAGTTAACAAACCCCAAAAAGGTCACTTCGCAAAATCGGATGTTGCACCTAAAAAGGTACTTAAAGAGTTTAGATTTAAGGATTGTGACAGCGTAAACGTTGGAGATATCCTTAAGGCAGACACTTTTGAAGTTGGCGACAAAGTTGATGTTGTTGGCACCAGCAAAGGTAAAGGTACCGCAGGCGTAATCAAAAGATGGGGCTTTTCAAGACTTAAAGAGTCTCACGGTACAGGACCAAACGCAAGACGCGGCGGTTCAATAGGTGCTTGTGCAGACCCAGGTAAAGTCATAAAAGGCAAGAAGATGGCTGGTCATCTTGGAGCCGAGAGAGTAACAATACAAAATTTGGATGTTGTCAAGGTTGACGCAGAAAACAATCTTATCGCAGTTAAGGGTGCTATCCCAGGCCCTAAGGGCGGAATTGTTGTTATCGCTGACAGCATTAAGAAAGCGTAAGGGGAGGAGAGTAAGTTATGCCTAACGTAGCAGTTTTCGATGCAGCGGGCAAAAAGACTTCGACAATGGGTCTCAGTGATGAGATTTTTGGAATCGAGCCTAATCAGTCTGCTATGCATCTTGTAGTAGTAAACTATCTGGCAAATCAGCGTCAGGGCACTCAATCGACCCTTACACGCGCTGAGGTTAGAGGAGGCGGCAGAAAGCCGTGGAGACAAAAAGGAACAGGCCGTGCAAGACAAGGCTCAATCCGTTCACCACAATGGACACATGGCGGTATCGCTCACGGTCCAAAGCCTCGTGAATATGGATTTTCAATCAATAAAAAGGTTAGAAGACTTGCAATGAAGTCAGCTCTTTCTGATAAAGTTGCTGAAGAAAACCTTCTAGTTCTTGACGGCTTCAAAATGGACGCTATCAAAACAAAAGAAGTTGTAAACCTTCTTTCAAACCTTAACACTGGTAAGAAAACTCTTATCGTTCTTCCAGAAAAGGACGAAACAATTTATAAGAGCGCTCGTAACATTACAGGAGTTAAAACAACACTTGTAAATACACTTAGTGTTTATGACATTCTTAATTGCGACACACTTGTAGTTCTTAAAGATTCAGTCGCAAAAATCGAGGAGGTATATGCATGAGTAGATTAGCACAGGACATAATCCTCCGTCCGATTATCACAGAGGAAAGTATGATAAACACTGCTATGAGAAAGTACACTTTCAAAGTAGCTAAAGATGCAAACAAGATTGAGATTGCAAAAGCTGTAGAACAACTATTTGGCGTTGAAGTTGAAAAGGTGAATACCTTAAATGTTAGAGGCAAACTTCGCCGTCAAGGTCGTTTTGAGGGATACACAGCATCTTGGAAAAAGGCTGTTGTAACTCTAACAGAAGATTCAAAAACTATCGATTTCTTTGATGGTATGATGTAATCGTTAAATAAAGATTTAAACCCGGTGATGAGGTATGGAGAATGACATCTCCGCAAAGTCACTTAGAGGAGTGTGAACAAAAAATGTCGATTAAAGTATACAAGCCGACTACAAACGCTAGGCGAAATATGTCGGTTGTTGATTACTCCGAGCTGTCTAAGGTTGCACCAGAGAGAAGCTTGCTAGTACCTCTCAAAAAAAGTGCAGGTCGTAACAGCTACGGAAGAATAACCGTTCGCCATCGTGGTGGCGGAAACCGCAGAAAGTACCGTATCATTGACTTTAAGCGTGATAAGGTAGATATGCCTGCAACAGTGCTCACTATTGAGTATGACCCAAACCGTTCAGCTCACATCGCCCTTGTTCAATACACAGATGGCGAAAAGAGATATATCATTGCTCCTGTTGGACTCAAAGTAGGCGACACAATTTTGTCTGGCACAAAGGCTGATATCAAGCCAGGAAATGCATTGCCACTTGCAAACATTCCAACTGGTACATTTATTCACAATGTAGAGCTAAATCCAGGCAGAGGTGGCCAACTCGCTCGTGCAGCAGGTAACGCAGCACAGCTTATGGCTAAAGAAGGCACAAAGGCACTTCTTCGCTTGCCTTCAGGAGAGCTCCGCTATGTTCCTGTTAACTGTATTGCAACAGTAGGGCAGGTTGGAAATGTTGAGCATGAGAATGTTAACATCGGTAAGGCTGGTCGTTCTCGTCATCTTGGCATTAGACCCACAGTTCGTGGTTCTGCTATGAACCCATGTGATCACCCACACGGTGGTGGTGAGGGTAAAGCACCTATCGGTCTTCCAAGTCCTGTTACACCTTGGGGTAAACCTACTCTCGGCTACAAGACTCGTGCTAAGAAAAATCGTTCCGACAACATGATAGTAAGACGCCGTAACGAAAAGTAGTCGTGGAAAGGAGCTAAGGATTAAATGGGTAGAAGTATTAAAAAAGGACCTTTCGTGCAACCTAAGTTGCTCGCAAAAGTTCAAGAAATGAATAAAAAGGGCGAAAAAATCGTTCTTAAAACATGGAGCCGCAGCTCAACAATATTCCCTGATTTCGTTGGTCATACCTTTGCAGTTCACGACGGACGCAAGCATGTTCCAGTGTATGTAACAGAGGATATGGTTGGACACAAACTTGGAGAGTTTGCACCTACAAGAACCTACAAAGGTCATGCAGGCTCCAAAACATCAGGCAGATAATCGGTCGAAAGGAGTGTGTAAACATGGAAGCTACAGCGAAGGTAACATTTGTGCGAATAGCACCTCGTAAGGTTCAAATTGTTCTTGNTCTTATTAGAAATCAACCAGCTGACAAGGCCATGGCAATACTCAAGCACACGCCCAAGGCCGCGTGTGAAGTGCTTGAGAAGCTTTTAAAATCAGCAATAGCAAACGCAGAGGTTAAAGATATGGATGTTTCAAATCTTTATATATCCGAGTGCTATGTTAGCCAGGGACCAACCCTCAAGCGTATTAGGCCAAGAGCTCAGGGTCGTGCTTTTAGAATAAACAAAAAGACATCGCACATCACCCTAGTTCTTAAAGAAGCGGAATAAGTGAGGAGGAGGTTATAAAATGGGACAGAAAGTTAATCCAACCGGACTGAGAGTCGGTGTTATTAAAGACTGGGAATCTCGTTGGTATGCAAAACCAGAAGATTTTGGCTCAACTCTTGTTGAAGATCACGAAATCAGAGAATACCTCTTAAAGACACTTGCTCCAGCTGGTGTGCCTAAGGTTGAAATTGAGCGTGACGCAAAACGCGTTCGCATTAACATTCATTGTGCAAAACCAGGTATGGTTATTGGTCGTGGTGGCTCTGAGATAGATAAGCTCAAAGCTACTTGCGAGAAAAAGCTCGGCAGAGATGTTGTTCTTAACATCATCGAAGTTAAGCAACCAGACCTTAATGCACAGTTAGTAGCAGAGAATATCGCAGCACAGCTTGAAAGACGTGTTTCATTCCGTCGTGCTCTTAAACAAGCAATCGGAAGAACTATGAAACTTGGCGCAAAGGGAATAAAAACTCAGGTTTCAGGTCGTTTGGGCGGTGCAGAAATTGCTCGTACAGAAAGCTACCACGAAGGAACAATTCCACTACAAACAATTAGAGCAGATATAGATTACGGATTTGCTGAGGCACATACAACATATGGCCGTCTTGGCGTAAAAGTATGGATCTATAAAGGCGAAGTTCTTCATGACAATCGCAGCCGTAAAAATAAAAGGGAAGGGGGAGCCAAATAATGTTGTTACCTAAGAGAGTTAAGCACCGTAAAGTGCAAAAAGGTCGTATGAAGGGTAAGGCAACTCGTGGAAACACAGTTACCTATGGTGATTTTGGTCTTGTATCTCAAGAGCCAGCTTGGATTACTTCAAATCAAATAGAGGCAGCTCGTATTGCTATGACTCGTTATATTAAGCGTGGCGGTCAAGTTTGGATTAAAATCTTCCCCGACAAACCAATAACAGAGAAACCAGCCGAAACTCGAATGGGTTCAGGTAAAGGCTCTCCAGAGTATTGGGTTGCAGTTGTAAAGCCAGGTAGAGTAATGTTTGAAATAGCTGGCGTTGATGAAGAAACCGCTCGTGAGGCAATGCGCCTTGCAGCAAACAAGCTCCCAGTAAAATGCAAGTTTGTAACTAAGGAAGAACAGGACGGTGAACAGTAATGAAAGCTAGTGAAATTAGGAAACTGTCCGCCGAAGAACTTGAGACAAAGCTTATTGAGCTCAAAGACGAACTTTTTAACCTGCGTTTTCAGCAGACAATTAATCAGCTCGACAACCCTATGCGTATAAGCGCCGTTAAGAAAGACATCGCTAGGATTAAAACAATTCAGCGTGATATCGAACTTCACGGATCAGAAGCGTGAGAAAGGGAGGTAAAATATTATGAGCGAAAGAAATCTTAGAAAAACTCAAGTCGGAACAGTTACAAGCGACAAGATGGATAAGACAGTTGTCGTTTCTGTAAAGGACAGAGTAAAGCATCCGCTTTACAAAAAAATTGTTAACCGCACGGTTAAACTCAAGGCTCATGATGAAGCTAATGAGTGTGCAATCGGAGATCGTGTGCTTGTGATGGAAACTCGTCCATTATCTAAAGACAAGAGATGGCGTGTAGTTGAAATAATCGAAAAGGCCAAGTAAATTGGCATAGCAAAGGAGGAAACCACTGTGATACAGCAACAGAGTTACCTCAAGGTTGCCGACAATTCAGGTGCTAAGGAGATCATGTGTATCCGTGTGCTTGGAGGTACAGGCAGGAGGTATGCCAACATAGGAGATGTCATCGTTGCTTCAGTTAAAAAAGCAACAGCTGGCGGAACTGTAAAAAAAGGCGACGTTGTAAAGGCAGTTATCGTTAGAACTGCTAGCGGTGTACGCCGCGATGATGGCACATACATTCGTTTTGATGAAAATGCAGCCGTTATTATTAAGGAAGATAAAAATCCCAGAGGTACAAGAATTTTCGGACCTGTCGCAAGAGAACTTAGAGACAAAGATTTTCTCAAGATTCTTAGCCTCGCTCCGGAAGTACTTTAATTGGGAGGTGCAAAGAATATGAATAAAGTTCATGTAAAGACAGGCGATGAGGTTATCGTTATTAACGGTAAGTATCGTGGAAAAAAAGGCAAAGTGCTTGAAGTTAGCCCAACAGAAGGCAAAGTAATTGTTGAGGGTATCAACATTATTACAAAGCACGTTAAGCCTCGCAGAATGGGTGAGGCTGGCGGTATAATTAAGGCTGAAAGTGCTCTTTATGCTGATAAGGTTCAATTGATTTGCCCTAAGTGTGGCCGTCCTACAAGAGTTGGACACTCACTTGATAAAAATGGTAAAAAAATGCGCACCTGCAAGAAGAGCGATTGCCTCGCTCAGTTTGAATAAGGGAGGGACATTACAATGTCAAGGTTAAAAGATACCTATGCCAAAGAGGTTGCTCCCGCACTTATGAAAAAGTTCGGCTATAAGAGCGTAATGCAAATCCCGAAGCTTGATAAGATAGTTATTAATGTCGGTTGCGGTGACGCAAAAGACAACACTAAGGCTATAGATGCAATTGTAAGTGACATTACACAAATCACAGGTCAAAAACCTGTTCTTTGTAAGGCTAAAAAGTCGGTTGCTAACTTTAAGCTTCGTGACGGCATGATAATTGGCGTTAAGGTTACACTTCGTGGTGAGAGAATGTATGAGTTTCTTGATAGATTCTTCAATCTTTCTTTGCCACGCGTAAGAGACTTTAGAGGAATTAATCCTAACTCTTTTGACGGTAGAGGAAATTACTCTATGGGTATTAAAGAACAGCTTATTTTCCCAGAAATCGATTACGATAAAATAGATCAAGTTCGCGGTATGGACATTTGCTTTGTTACAACCGCAAACACAGACGAAGAAGCACGCGAGTTACTCACACTTATGGGTGCTCCGTTTGCAAGATAAGGGGGTATATTTGTGGCCAAAAAATCAATGAAGGTTAAGCAGGCAAGACCTGCAAAATATTCAACAAGGCAGTACAACAGATGCCAAATCTGTGGCAGGCCGCACGCCTATCTTCGCAAGTACGGAGTTTGTCGTATTTGTTTTAGAGAACTTGCACACAAGGGACAAATTCCCGGCGTGAGAAAAGCAAGCTGGTAAAAGAGCAATTGCAAAAAGGAGGTTGACGGCATGCAAATCACCGATTCAGTAGCCGATATGCTAACAAGAATACGCAACGCTAGTGCGGCGAAGCATGACACGGTTAAGATTCCCGCATCCAACATGAAGAAAGCGATTGCTCAGATTCTTGTTGATGAGGGTTATGTAAAAAGCTTTACTGTTGAAGATGACGGTAAGCAAGGTATGATTGAAATAAAACTTAAATATGGCCCAAATAAATCACAGGTCATTACAGGTCTACGCAGAGTATCTAAGCCCGGTCTGCGTATGTATACCAATGTTGAAGATATGCCAAGAGTTATGAGAGGCCTTGGAATTGCGATTCTTTCAACATCTCAGGGTATTATGACTGACAAGGACGCTCGCAAGGCAAATGTTGGCGGCGAAATCCTTGCGTTTATCTGGTAAGGAGGTACAGTGATATGTCACGAATAGGCAGAAAGCCAATCGTTGTTCCCGCAGGTTGCGAGGTAAAAATCGATGGTAGCACTGTAACCGTAAAAGGTCCTAAGGGAACTCTTACCAGAACAGTGCACGACAATATAAGTGTTACTATGGACGGAAATGAAATTAATGTTTCTCGCCCAAATGATAACAAAACTAACAGATCGCTCCACGGTCTTACTCGCTCACTCATATTCAATATGGTTGAGGGTGTTGAGAAGGGCTTTTCAAAGGAGCTTGAGGTTAATGGTGTTGGATACCGTGTAGCAAAGCAAGGCTCAAATCTTGTTATGAACATTGGTTTTTCACATCAAGTTATTATGCCTGAAATTGAAGGCATTACAATTGATGTTCCTACACCAAATAAAATCATTATTTCCGGTCCTGACAAGCAAAAAGTAGGACAATTTGCAGCAGAAGTTCGCGAAAAGCGTCCACCAGAACCCTACAAGGGCAAAGGTATCAAGTATGTTGACGAATATGTTCGCCGTAAGGAAGGTAAAGCTGGTAAGGGCGGTAAATAAAAGGAGTGAAGCAAAATGGTTAATAAGCCAAATAGTAATAAGGCTCGCCAAAAGCGCCACACAAGAGTGCGTAGCAAGATTTCTGGCACAGCAGAGTGTCCGCGCCTTAATGTTTTCCGCTCCCTGAACCACATTTATGCTCAATTGATTGATGATGAAACAGGCGTAACAATTGTGTCTGCATCAACTGTTGAAAAGGATTTCAAGGATTACGGCGGAAACAAAGACGCAGCTCGCCAAGTTGGCAAACTAATTGCTACTAGAGCAGCAGAAAAAAATATAACAGAAGTTGTTTTTGACCGTGGTGGTTATGTATATCATGGTCGCGTACAGGAACTCGCTGAGGGTGCCCGTGAGGGTGGACTCAAGTTCTAAAACAGTAAGGAGGAATACTTTTGGCTAAGATTGACGCATCTACAATGGATTTACAAGAACGCGTTGTTTCCATTAATCGTGTTTCAAAAACTGTCAAGGGCGGTCGCATATTTAAGTTTTCGGCTCTTGTTGTTGTTGGTGACGGTAATGGTTCAGTTGGATTCGGTCTTGGTAAATCAGGAGAAGTTCCAGATGCTATCCGTAAGGGTATAGAGGATGCCAAAAAGAACTTGATTAAAGTTTCTCTCAAGGGAACAACAATTCCCCACGAGGTTACAGGCAAGTTCGGAGCAGGAGTAGTACTACTCAAGCCTGCAGCTCCAGGTACTGGAGTTATCGCAGGTGGCCCTGTTCGTGCTGTTGTTGAAACTGCAGGAATTAAGGACATCCGCTCCAAGGCACTGCGTTCAAACAATCCATGCAATGTTGTAAGAGCAACAATAGATGGATTATCACAACTTCGTAACGCAGACGAGGTTGCAGCAATTCGTGGAAAGACAGCTAAGGAAATTTTAGGTTAAGGAGGGTGGTAAAAATGGCAAAAGAAGCAACCGTTCAGGTTAAACTTGTTAGAAGCCTTATTGGCAGTAAGAAAGACCAGATTGCCACCGCCCATGCACTTGGTCTTCACAAAATCGGGGATGTAGCAACACAACCAAACAATCCCCAAACTCAAGGTAAGGTTAAAAAAATTAGTCATCTTATTGAGGTAACCGAAGCGTAAGCAAGGAGGTGCGAATATATGAAATTGCACGAACTTTCACCGGTAGCGGGTTCTAAAAAGGATGTTAAGCGTGTCGGTAGGGGTGCAGGTTCCGGTCAAGGTAAAACAGCAGGTAAAGGCCATAAAGGTCAAAAAGCTAGAGCTGGTAGAGGACCTCGTCCGGGATTTGAAGGCGGACAAATGCCTTTGCAAAGAAGAGTTCCAAAGAGAGGCTTTAACAACATTTTTGCAAAAGAAATTGTAAGTGTTAATGTTTCTACTCTTGAACAGATTTTTAACGACGGTGATATCGTCGATGCAGCTGCACTTATTAATGCAGGTGTTATAAAGAAAGAGCTTGATGGAGTTAAGATTCTTGGAAACGGGGAGATTAACAAAAAGCTCACAGTAAAAGCTCATGCTTATTCTGAATCAGCAAAGCAGAAAATTGAGGCGGCTGGCGGAAAGGCTGAGGTGATCTAAATGCTGCAAACAATTGCAAATGCGTTTAAGGTCCCTGAGCTTCGCAAAAAACTTTCTTACACAGCACTCATAATTCTAATTTTTAGAATTGGTGCTGCAATCCCTGTTCCATTCACAGATGCCACTATGGGTATCATTGATAGAACAGCGGGCAACTTTATGAACTACCTTAGCATGATGACGGGTGACGCTTTTAACTATGGTACAATTTTTGCAATGTCAATAACACCATACATCAACGCATCAATCATTATGCAACTTCTAACCGTTGCAATCCCTCCTCTTGAAAGACTTGCAAAAGAGGGTGAGGAAGGACAAAAGAAGATTCAGCGTATAACTCGTTATGCAGCTTTGATTATCGCTTTACTTCAAAGTACAGGATATTTCTTTTACTTGCGTAACGGCGCCCATATTACTATGGATGCAACAGGTTCACCTTTCACAGGTGCGCACGCAGCTCTTCAAGCAGCGTCAATAATCTTTACATTAACTGCAGGCTCAGCTTTACTTATTTGGCTTGGTGAGCAGATAAATGCAAAGGGTATAGGCAACGGAATTTCTGTTATACTTTTTGCGGGAATTGTTTCTCGAATACCTACAACAATGACAAGTTTGTATATGTATTTTTCAAAAGGTGGAGCTTACTATGCTTTAGCTCCAATTGCACTGATTTTAATGCTCTTAATGGTAGTGTTTATTGTATGGATGGACAATTCAGAAAGAAGAATCCCAGTACAATATGCAAAAAGAGTTGTTGGGCGTAAGATGTATGGCGGTCAAAGCACACATATGCCAATCAAGGTTAATATGTCTGGTGTTATGCCTATTATTTTTGCAAGCTCAATTCTTTCACTTCCACCAACTATCGAGATGTTTTTTACAATTGATAAAAATAGTGGGTGGGCAAAATTCTTTGCAATGTTTGACGCAAGTCACTGGTTTTATGGAATTTTTTATTTCTTAATGATTGTATTTTTTGCGTATTTTTATGCAACAATTCAATACAACCCAGTTGAAATGGCAAACAACCTTCGTAAAAACAGCGGTGCCATCCCTGGTATTCGTCCAGGAAAGCCAACGTCTGATTATATTATGAAAATCTTGTCAAGAATTACATTGTTGGGAGCGCTTCTTTTAAGTGTGGTTGCACTCTCTCCGATATTATTCTCACAAATTACTTCACTCGCAGGCAAGGCNATGAACATTTCACTTGGTGGTACTTCAGTAATTATTATGGTTGGTGTTGCACTTGAAACAGTAAGGCAACTTGAATCACAAATGATGATGAGGCACTATAAAGGATTTCTTGACTGATTGATTAAAGGGGAGAAAAGCTGATGAATATTATTTTTCTCGGAGCTCCGGGTGCTGGAAAAGGAACACAGGCTGAGGTCGTTAGCCAAAAACTTTCTATTCCAACAATCTCAACAGGTAATATTATCCGTGAAGCTCTTGCAACAGGGACAGAGATGGGTAAAAAAGCAAAAGAATATATTGAGTCAGGCAAGCTAGTTCCGGACGATGTCGTTATTGGCATAATCAAGGAAAGACTTGCACAGGATGATTGTTCTAAGGGATTTATACTTGATGGATTTCCAAGAACAATTCCTCAAGCTCAAGCTCTTGATACAATGGGCGTAGAGATTGACAAAGTTGTTGAAATTAGCGTCCCAGATGAAAGTATTGCACAGCGAATGTCTGGAAGAAGGGTGTGCCTTGCTTGTGGTTCTTCTTACCACTTGGTTTATAAGCTACCCAAAAAAGAAGGCGTTTGCGACAATTGTGGTGGTGACCTTATTCAGCGTAAGGATGACCACGCAGACACAGTAAATAGCAGACTCAAAGTCTATCATGAGCAAACAGAACCACTAAAAGAATACTATGCTGATAAAAACAAACTCAGCATTGTAGATGGTCAGGGTAAAGTGGAAGAAATTTCTCAACTTATCTTGAACACATTGGAGGATTAAGCATGATAGTGCTAAAAACCAGCCGTGAACTAGCTCTTATGAAAGAGGCTTGCAGAATTTCGGCTGAAGCATTAAAAATAGCGGGGCAGGCTGTAGAGCCAGGGGTTACAACAGCCCAAATCGATAAGATTGCTTATGACTATATAATTAGCCAAGGAGCACAGCCCAATTTTTTACACTTGTATGGATTTCCCGCTACTGCATGCATTTCCATAAATGAAGAGGTTATTCATGGAATTCCTAGCGAAAGCCGTGTAATTAAAGAAGGTGACCTAGTTAGTATTGACCTAGGAGCCAAGATAAATGGCTATAACGGCGATAATGCCGCCACTTTTGCAGCGGGCAAAATTAGCCCGGAGGCAGAGCGGCTGTGTGACACCACTCGAGAAGCTCTTTATGAGGGAATCAAGAAGGCTGTCGCAGGCGGTAGAATCGGAGATATAGGCAGTGCAATTGCACGCTATTGCGAGCAGAGAGGTTACAGTGTTGTGCGTGATTACACAGGTCACGGCATTGGTGCTAAACTGCATGAAGGACCAGAAGTACCAAACTTCGGTACGCCGGGAAGAGGTATCCGCCTGTTACCGGGCATGACTATTGCTATCGAACCAATGATAAATGAGGGTCGGGCCCAAGTAAAGACTCTATCCGATGGATGGACAGTAAAAACCGTTGACGGTAAGCTTTCAGCTCACTTTGAACACACGGTTGCAATAACACAGGACGGTCCCGTTATCCTTACCGAGTTGTAAGGAGGGGCAATAAAATGGAATTGCAAAAAGGGAGTGTCATTCGCTCAAAGGCGGGGCATGATAAAGGGCAGTATTTTGCAGTTATTGAGGATTTTGGAGATTATGTCCTAATCTGTGATGGCAAGCAAAGACCACTCGAAAAGCCCAAACGAAAAAACACTCTGCATATAGCTATAACAAAAACAATACTGGCATCCGAGCAAATGCAGACAAACAAAGGATTGAGAAAAGCACTCAAATCTTTTAATGATATTGATGCTATTACATCTTTAAAGGGAGGCGTTTAGTATGTCCAAACAGGATATGATTGAAGTTGAAGGTACNGTGGTTGAGGCTTTGCCAAANGCAACNTTTCAGGTAGAGCTTGAAAACGGCCACAAAATTTTAGCCCATATTTCCGGCAAGTTGCGAATGAACTTTATCCGCATTCTTCCGGGCGATAAGGTGACGGTTGAAATGTCGCCATATGACCTCACTCGCGGGCGTATAACATGGCGTTCAAAGTAGCTTTTTTAGATAAAAGAGTTTGGTTTAATTTTAAGGAGGTATTACAATGAAAGTCAGACCTTCTGTCAAAAAAATTTGTGATAAATGCAAAGTAATTAGGCGCAAGGGAAAAGTAATGGTTATCTGTGAAAATCCCAAGCACAAACAGCGTCAGGGTTAACCCTGCGTAAACCATCTAATGGAGGTGCAACTGACAAATGGCGCGTATATCAGGTGTTGATTTACCGAGAGATAAGAGAATAGAGATTGCTCTTACTTATATTTATGGCATAGGCCGTAAAACAGCAAGCGATATCATTAAGGATACAGGAATAAATCCTGACACAAGAGTTAGAGATTTGACTGAAGATGATGTTTCAAAGCTTCGTGAATACATTGATCACAATGTAAAGGTAGAGGGTGACCTTCGCCGTGAAACAGCTTTTGGCATTAAGAGACTGATTGAAATCGGTTGTTATCGTGGTGTGCGTCACCGCAAAGGACTACCTGTAAGAGGTCAGCGTTCAAAGACAAACGCTCGTACACGCAAGGGTCCAAAGAAGACAATAGCAAACAAGAAGAAGTAAGCTTTTTAGGAGGGATACAATGGCTACAAAGGGTTCAGCAAAAAAGAACACAGCCACAAGAAGACGCCGTGACCGTAAGAATATTGAGCGCGGTTCGGCACATATCCAATCCACCTTCAACAACACAATTGTTACCATAACAGATACCCAAGGCAACGCAGTTTCTTGGGCGAGTGCTGGCGAAATGGGCTTTAGAGGCTCAAGAAAGTCAACTCCATTCGCAGCACAAACTGCAGCAGAGACAGCCGCAAAAGTTGCTATTGAGCATGGTATGAAGACTGTTGAGGTTTATGTTAAAGGTCCGGGCGCAGGTCGTGAAGCTGCAATCAGAGCATTGCAGACAGCAGGTTTGGAAGTAAGTATGATTAAAGATGTTACTCCAATACCACACAATGGTTGTCGCCCACCAAAGAGAAGACGAGTATAACATAAATTTAGGAGGTGTAATAACACATGGCAAGATATACCGGAGCGGTATGTAAAATGTGCCGTCGAGAGGGCAAAAAGCTCTTCCTTAAGGGAGATCGCTGCTACACAGGAAAATGCTCAATAGAGCGTCGTTCCTATGCCCCAGGACAACATGGACAGGGCCGCAAAAAGAATTCTGAATATGGTTTGCAGCTTAGAGCTAAGCAGCAAGCAAGACGATATTATGGTATCCAAGAGGGACAATTCCACAAGTACTTTCTTATGGCATCACGCCACGAGGGTGTAACAGGTGAAAACCTTCTTAGAATCTGTGAAAGCCGCCTTGATAATGTTGTTTATTCACTCGGCTGGGCAAACTCTCGTGCAGAGGCAAGACAGCTAGTAAATCACGGTCACTTTAGAGTTAATGGGAAGAAAGTAGACATCCCTTCATATCTTCTAAAAGCAGGAGATACAATAACAATTAAAGACACAAGCCGTGAAAGTGATAAGATTAAATCAGTTTTGGAAAGCAACGCTTCCAGACCTGTTCCAACATGGCTCGAGATTAACAGTGAAACAGTCACTGGTAAGGTTTTGGCTCTCCCAGATAGAGACCAAATCGCAGCTCCTGTTGAAGATCATTTAATCGTTGAGTTCTACTCTAAATAATGCCGTATAGTATTATTTTGGTTGACTCACATTTCAAGGAGGGTTTTGAATGATAGGAATCGAGAAGCCCAAAATCGAAGCGTTCGATTCAGAAGGTAATGATAGTTATGGCAAGTTTACACTTGAGCCACTTGAGCGTGGATACGGCACAACAGTAGGCAATAGCTTGCGTCGTGTACTACTTTCATCTCTACCTGGCTACGCCATAACATCAGTCAAGATTGACGGAGTGCTTCATGAGTTTTCCACAATTCCAGGCGTCAAAGAAGATGTTACTGAAATTGTGCTTAACTTGAAGAGCGTTATACTCAAGATTCACGGTGACGGTCCAAAAACTGTTTATATTGAGGCTAGTGGTGAGGGAGAAATTACCGCAGGCGATATTAAGACTGATTCAGAAGTAGAAATACTTAATCCTGATTTACACATTGCATCGCTTGATAAGGATGCAAAGGTAAGTATGGAGCTTACAGTCGATATGGGCAGAGGATATGTTTCTGCTGAAAGAAATAAGCAGGAGCTCGTCCCAACAATCGGAGTTATAGCAATAGATTCAATTTATACACCCGTTTTAAAGGTGAATTATACAGTTGAGAACACACGTGTAGGTCAGATTACTGACTTTGACAAGCTTACGCTTGAAGTGTGGACGAATGGAACAATTTCTGCAAATGAAGCTGTTTCACTCGGAGCCAAGATCCTCAACGAGCACCTCAAGTTGTTTATCGACTTGTCTGAGAATGAATTTGCTGCAGATATTATGGTCGAAAAAGATGATAATTCGAGAGAAAAAGTCTTAGAGATGACCATTGAGGAACTTGACCTGTCTGTTCGCTCTTTCAACTGTCTTAAGAGAGCGGGAATTAATTCAGTAGAGGATTTAATCAACAAATCAGAAGAGGATATGATGAAAGTTCGTAACCTCGGCAAAAAATCTCTTGATGAAGTTGTAGCAAAGCTTGATTCGCTTAGCCTATCTCTTCGCAAAGAGGATGAATAATTTAGATTAAATCCAATAATAGACACGGTAAAGGAGTGATTATAATGCCCGGTACCAGAAAGCTTGGCAGAGCCAGCGCTCATCGCAAGGCAATGCTCAGAGCAATGGTTACCTATCTGCTTGAAAATGGCAGAATAGAAACCACCGTTACAAGAGCNAAGGAAGTTCGTTCTATGACAGAGAAGATGATTACTCTCGGAAAAGACGACAGCCTTCACGCTAAAAGGCAGGTTTTTGCATATATCACAAAAGAAGATGTTGCTAAAAAACTGTTTGATGAAATCAGTCCAAAATATCAGGACAGAAACGGCGGTTATTGCCGTATTATTAAGACTGGCCCTCGCCGCGGAGACGCAGCAGAGATGTGCATTATTGAGCTTGTCTAATAATCGAATAATCTTTTTAGGTAAAAAGCCCCTGCAAAAATGCAGGGGCTTTTGTGTTAGTAAAATTAATTTTCAAGTGCTAGAAAAGTAAAAGCTTAGATGTAAAATGGCATATTTTAAAATAAAAACTCCAATATCGTAGCAAATGGGGGTCACGGGGGAAACATAGGTTGATATTTCTGCGATAGTTGTTTGTTATAGTTAGAGTTGTGATTTTTTTTAATTCCTAAATTTGCTAATCCGTTGTATCGTAGCGGAAGGGGAACGGGGATATAGACAGTTGTTTGTTGCAGTTAGAGTTGAGGTTTATTTTAATTTCTAAACTCGCTAAAACGACTAATCCGTTGTATCGTAGCGGATGGGAACGGGGATATAGATAGTTGTTTGTTGCAGTTAGAGTTGAGGTTTGTTTTTAATTCCTAGATTTGCTAAAATGGCGAATCCGTTGTATCATAGCGGATGGGGAACGGGGATACGGGGTGATAGTTTTGTGATAATCGGAATCTATAATCTGTTTTTAATCTCTAGAACTTACCTAAACATAAAACTTACCACACCGTAATGGATGGGGGTCACGGGGGAAAACCGACTGAAAGGGTCACAGAGGGTTTCCCCTGTGTCGCCTTTCTTTGATTCGTTTCTTTGGCGAGCAAAGAAATGAATAAGATAAAGAAAACTAATATCGTAAAACTATAAA
>JGI24710J26742_10002405_pt1 | contig 16533 bp, 18 predicted proteins | sample BioPla2DNA2_FD_26742 | JGI IMG/M metagenome (IMG submission 26742) | reverse complement strand
ATATATAATCTTTACTTTTTTGTCTTTATTGAAATTACTTAGCCTTTCGAAATCCTTTTGTGGGTTACAAAAAAGACATACCTACTATTCTTTCATCTATTTCTTGCATATATATAAATGTATACTGTTGAACTTGAACTTGATTTTGAAGTAGATATTACAAATTCTGTACTATGATACTTGAAAGTTATTCCAGAAATAAACTCCGCTTCCTCACTTTGCCCTCCATACGCCCACGCTGGACGGGTGCTAATAATCGCTTTTTCTTCTACAAAACTATCGTTTAAGATTGAATCTATCCAATTAATAAAAATCTCTCCGTATAAAATTGCGTCACTGTTTTCAGGAATTACAAAAGAATAATAACCTACCATGTGTATCGCCTCCTTATTTCCAATCTATAGTTATGGATTTATTTGTTTTTAGATTAGTTATTTTTGTTATTCTTCCGCTATTATCTTTCTCAAGATTTAAAGTAGTAATATCTTCGGCTGAATGCTTAATTTCTAACTTATCATCTTGAAGTGTAACACCACGGATTCCTTTCATAACATTTTTTGCAAGTGCTTCTTGTTGTTTCTTTAATTCTTTAAATTTTTCGTTGTAGTATGCAATAAAATCTTGTCTCATGTATGCTGTTGCGTTTTCTTCACATTTAACCTCACACTGATACACTTCAGGTGCAATTTCTGTTACTTGAACGGTATTTATTGTAAAATATCTATCATTAAGCCCAAGTGTTGGTATATTTACATACATTTTTCTTGTATTATTCATAAATGCTTCTGCAATTCTTGTATCTAAAGTCGTAAAAGATAGGGTGGAGGGTTTTCTACCTCTTCGTTGAACTTCTTTTATGGCTTTTTCCATAGCCACTTGAACATCTTCTATACTTTCATCAAGTATTACATGTCCATAAACGCCTGAACCGCCACCTTCCACTAATTGCTGGTTTTGTATTTCATCTACATCTTCAAAAACGGCACGAACAATATGTCCTTCGTCACTAATACCGCCTACCACAAAACACTTGTTATGGTAATCTTCAAGTGTAGTTTCATATCGTACATTACTAAAATCAATGTAATTTCCACCTGTTTGGTTTTCGTCTATTTTTAAACTTGTTGGTTGAACTTCAACTTCATCACCGAAAAACAACTGCTTATTACTATCTATAAACCATTTAAAAGACGATTTTTCTGCTAATTCATCTAAAATGTCTTTAACACTCATTGTATATACATCATATTCGGTGAGAAAAGCACCCTGCTGAATAACTCCTGCTGTAATACCTTCTTGTGCTAATAAATCTGGTGATAGAAGTTGATAAACAATTTCGCTTGCATATTTCATATTCCAACTACCGTTAATCGTCCTTCGTTGAGGAATATTACTATATCCGTAAACACTAATTTGAATTTCAACCCATTTATTGAATCATTCTTCGCTGTGTCAAGTTTATTTTTCTATAAAATGCAAAAAATTTTTCTAAAAAAGACTTGACACAATAAATCATCATTCCTTAAAATGCTTCAAACTCAAGGGAAAGGGGATGGTTTTATGATTAAAGAGCAACTAATTATGGATAATAGGGAAGTACAAGATAAGTTTAATCGATATAAATATACTGTAGTTTCGCTTGGAATATGGGAAAATCAACCAATCGAAGTAGACTCTATTTATTATGCAAATATAAAAGACAAAGAGATTGTAAAAGAAATTTTAAAAGAGATAGATGTAAGGAAAATACAGAGAATTTATGTTTCAGATAGAGAATATGATATTCATGTTACTAGAGAGTATTTATTTAAATTACTTAAAGGAAAGAAAGTTAAAATATTTAATTGTATGTATTGATATAAAAAACAGGAGCCAAATTGGTTCCTGTTTTTTTAAGGAGGTATTTCATTCATTTCTAATTATTTTGTTTTATTGTACGGAAATCTTTAAAAATTGTGTAACACATATAAATAGTAACTATCATAAAAGGGATATACCATATATTAAGTATTTGTTGTCCGTATTTTGGAATTTTTGAAAATATGCTAAGCAATATTGCAAATACACTATACCCTACAAAGATTGGAAATATATTTGATAAAATAACCTTTTTCACACCGCTTCACTCCTTATTTTTTCAATAATGCTATTTCTTGCTTATAGTATAGCGCGCATTATTAAAAAAGGCCAGAACTTTTTTAAATTTGTAACTAAATTGCAACAAAATAAAAAACTGTTGTCTTTAAATATTAAAACAACAGTTTATATTTTTATATATGTACTTTTAATCCCAAGCCTCATAATGTGTATGTAATGTTGGTGGAACACCTGTCAATTGGACATCAAATTTTAGTGACGGCTCTACTCTTGAACTTGCATTATGTATCCTCATCGAAACTGTCCAGCCATTATCGCATGTAACAATAATTGTATTACCAGAATGCGGTTTAAAACTTATATCAAAAAATCTGGTAGGCATAGTTAGTTGCTGTATATTAATTAAAGGACGCACATTTCCAGAACTTCTATTTAGAGTATTATAAATATTGAAGGCTTGTATTTGTGTTACTCGTCTACTGTCATGCGTTATTATTTTATAAAAATCATTTCTTCCTAAAAGATAATGTAAAAGCCTATTTGGTATTTCACCTGGATGCAATGCATCTAACCTTTGCAGTTCTCTCATAAACGCTTGTAATAATGGAATATAAAATCTTTGTTCTTTATTTTCTACATCACGCCATAACAAATTATTTTCTTTCATTTCTCTTAATTCTTGGAATAGTTGATTAATTTCACTGAAATAATCCTGTGTGCAAGGAATACCAAACCAAGAATCACCGAAGTCAATATTATCGGATAATCTACTATGTTTTACTGCTGAATGGTTATGTTTACATGATAACCCAATTTCCCATTCATTCTGCCTGCGTATACAAATAACATCTCTTACATCACCAGCAATACCCATCACATCTTCTTGTATTGCAAGATATAAAGGAATATTGTTCCGTGGATTTGTAAGTTGTGGTTCCAGACGCAGGATAACCCGTGTCGCTGCGTCTGCACCCAAATCCATTTTAGTTTGCATATCAGGGGTTGCACTTTCATATTTTTCTCTTGCAACATCTAAAGCACTATTATGCTCTATAACTATTTGTTGTGTTCCATTTAAAGCGTTATTTAATGATTGTAAACATGCGTATTCAAAAGCCTTACCAAGGCTAGTTTGTATAGCCATATTATTCACCTACTTTTTGTGCTAAATCTTTCGCACTTAATTTTTCTTCAAGTACCTCATATAACTTCTTCCCAATTACCTCTGCAAGTTTTACAGGAACAGCATTTCCTATTTGGCGATACTTAGAAGTTAAATTTCCTACAAACTCCATATCACGAGGGAAAGTTTGAATAACTGCTGCTTCTTGCCAACTAAATCTTCTTGTTTTTCCTTCACCAAATATCCATTTATCTTCTCCAATCTTAATCATATTTGGGGAAGAAGGATGCAGTGTAACTTGCTTACTCATGGCTGGGATTGTATAACTTACTTCGTCCCAACCTCTTTTTCTATTTCTCGACATATATCGACTTGAAAAAGAAGCATGACATACATCGCTCGGTTTCGGCTCAGGCATATCCCCGATAGCCTCTCTCAAGGAAACTTTATATGGAAAAGGTTCAGGGAATTTAAAATCTTTTACCTCTAAATCTTTCCTAAAACCATAAAGAATAACCCTCCACCTGTCCTGCGGTACTCCATAGTCAGCAGCATTGACTAAATTAGGATATACCTCATATCCTTTGCTTGAAAAATCTTCTATTATTGCTGCCATTATTTCGCCATCGCCGAGCGTTAAGATGCCTTTTACGTTTTCTGCAATAAAAGCATAAGGTTGCTTTAATTCAACTAATTTAACAAAGTAACGATACAATTTATTTCGTTCATCATTAATTTTACGAGGCCCTGCTAAAGAAAAACCCTGGCAAGGGAAACCACCCGTTATTATGTCTGTATCTGGAATTTCAGAATAATTAATTTTCCCGATGTCTCCTTGTACAATATCTGCTTGACTCCACAGGCGATGTGTAGCGCAAGCATCTTTATCTATATCATTAGCCCAAACTGTTTTGAAGCCTGCTAATTCTAAGCCCATATCCAAACCGCCAGCACCAGCAAAAAGTGACGCAACAGTGTATTTTTTACTGTTTATCTTCTTATTTAAGTCAATAATTTTCATCTCTTAAAACACTCCTTGCTCTTTACTACTGTTTAGTAGTATTATATAATATTGATTTAAATATGTTAAGTAGGAATTTCAATTTCTTTTTAATCATAAAAAAGGTATGTAAAAATATTACATACCTTTTTTATTTTTTATTCTTCTCTTTTTATTTTCTCTCATTTCTCTCTTCTCTTTTTTACAGATTGTGCATTGTCCATACCCCATAGCCCTCAATTGTACACTTGCCAAATATCTGTGTTCAGGATTGTCAGGACATATCCACCAAACCTTCTTATGACTCTGGTAACAAGTGTTTTTAGGTGTTATATCTCCATTTCTTGTATAGTCCCAAAATTTTAGCAAATGTGGTAACTTTGTAGCAACACAATTTGCAACACTTGCTTTTGGATTTTTTTCTACACAATAAGGACATCCTTGATTGTTAATAGTTCTATTGTATATCGATGCTTCCCAACTTATTCCACAGTGAGGACATTTCCACCAGACTTTTTTACCGCTTCCGTAACTCAAACTATTTATATTAATTATATTTTTTTCTTTATCAAATTCTTGTGCAATTTTAGGATATCGATTTATTAATATATTTTGTTCTGTAAGTTTTTTCATACAAACCACCTCTTTCTTAATTTTGAGGCATTTTATAGAAAGATACTTTGAAAAGTCAAGTATTTTTCAATATAATATTTTATAAAATAAAAAAATCTTTGGAGTTGTATTTTCCAAAGATTTTCTATATCTCTTTAACTTCTCTTTATCTAATCTCTTTCTGTTCTTTTGCAAGTTTGTAAAATGTATTTCGTTTAAGATTTAGTATCTGCATGGCTTTTGTGGCTGTTATTTCGCTATTTTTCCACTGTTTGTATACTGTATCAAAGTCTTTCGGTTTTGGAACGGGAGGACGTCCAAACTTTATACCTCTTTTTAATGCTGCGTCAATTCCTTCACGCTGTCTTTCCTTTATCTTTCTTCTTTCTTCTTCTGCAAGCCAACTTAATATCTGTAAAACTAAATTAGTAACCAATTCTCCAATACCGTCTAATCCCTTATATTTGCGGGTATCTAATAAAGGCATATCCAATACAACTATATTAATTTTGTTATCAATTAACCATTGCCATTCTTCCAAGATACCTTTCTTATTTCTCCCAAGCCTATCCAGACTATGAACAAATAAAGTATCGCTTGGACGAATAGAACGCTTTAATGCTAACCATTCTGGACGGTTGAAATCATTACCGCTCCATTTATCACAATAGATATCCCGTTCATCAATGTGTTCATTTAACTGTCGAATACTGTCGATTTGCCTTGCAAGGTTTTGTTCTTTAGTACTCACACGAAGATAAGCATAATTAGGTATGAAAGGTTGTCCAACCTCCAAAAACTTTAAATCTGTAAGCATAACTACATACCCCCTTTGTATGCTATAGTAGTTTAACAAAACCAAGATTGTTTTTACTATCTCTCCACTGTTCAGTTGCATAGCGAATTGCGTCAATACAGTGATTGTCAAAGTCGATTGGCTCATCTATTATTTCTTCTGTTTTTTTATCAACTTTCCAAGAATAACTTTGAAATTCTTTTATTGTATTAGGACAAGTCGCATTAATATAAATTCGTCTGGATTTCAGAAAATTTATTCCGTTTAATACTCTTCCTTGTCCTTTTTCTGCCCCACGACATTGTAAAAAGCCTTTATTCTTAACCCATATATATTGCTATATTGATTATAAACAATTTCTTTTATTTCTAGCCTTTTAGGGCCAAATCTCGCATTTGAAATAGTGTCTATTACAATTTTACTGTAAACTTTCTCTAAAAGTTCTCTTTTTTGAAGAAGTGAAAGAGAATTAAAATACTCTTCTACATTTTCATACTCTTCTTGTTCTTTTACCTCTGCTAATAGTGCTTCTCTCCGCTTTTTTGCTTGATTTATTCTGTCCTGTTGTTCTTCTTTTAGTTTTTTGACTTCTTCTATCTCTTTTTCTATATCTTTTATCATTTTTTCTATGCGGTTATATTTTAAAGAACCTTTTTCTTCTTCTATTTGTCTATCTATTAAATTATCTATTTTTGTAAGAAGTCTACTTTCATTTTTTTCTAAGTTTTTTATTTCATACTGAATTTTATTAACTTCCGCATCAAATAACATTTCCTCTTCTGTTCCATTTTTTTCTTTTAGATAATTCTGATACTCTTTGACTAGCACAAATGCTTCTTTTAATCTTTTAAAAAAATCGTCTTTTATAAGATAAAAAACTTTATCTTCTTGCACGCTATAATACCCATTACACAAATTTTTCCCTGCATTGAATGTCGAACACTTGTAATAAACTTTTGCAGGTTTTCTTGTACCGTCTGTCAATATGGGAGATGGCTGTAGGCTTGAAGTCATTTTACCGTTACAATGTGGACAGTGAAGTATATTGATAAACATTTTTTTGTGTGCATCGTAGTATTCTTGCTTAGTTATAGAAGACATTGCTTCCGCCATATCTAAGTTCTTTCGTATTTTTCTTCTACCTTTGAGTCGCTCAAGTGTTTGTAAAAAGAACTCTTCAGATATAATAGGTTCATGATTGCCGACTGGCAAGTCATGAAAATCTATATTGTAAATATCAGTTTTTTTCCAAATTCTAACGCCTTTTTCTGTTTTTTTTCTTTTGTTTTCTTTTTGCCCAGAATAGCCTACCTGCATACACGGGGTTTTCAAGAATTTTTTGAACGGTAGCAGTTGCAAATTGCTTGTTTTGTCTTGTCCTATAGCCATTCAAATTCAAATACTGTGCAACATTTTTTATACTATACTTTTCATCTGTAAAGAGATGAAATATAAGTTCTATAATTTGTTTTTCATTTTCGTCTATTACAAGCCGTTTTTTTATATCTTTCTTTCTTATTTTTTTATCTTGTTTGAAATCTTTATTATCTTGTTGAGTTGTAGAATAAAATTCGTATCTATAGCCAAGGGGTGCTGGGCCGCCATAATAATTACCGTTAGCAACAGACTTCTCCAGTCCTGCTTTTACACGTTCTCTTAACTGGTCGATGAAGAGTTCATTTAACATCGAATAAATACTAACCATAATTTTACAGTTTTGCCCATTTACATCTCCCATGAATGCTCCATCACAAGTGAATAAACGCAAATTATTTTCTTTGATAATATTAAAAATCTCCATCGTGTGTGAAATACTTCTGCTTATACGGCTTAAATCGTAGCAACAAAGTCCTTCAACCTCTGAATTAGGTTCTTGCAACTTTTTTAATAATTCTTTTAATTCGTCTCTTTCTTCAATTGTCGTACCAGAGATTCCTGCATCACAGAAATAAATAAAGTCTTCCTTTCGATATCCTTGTGATACTAAAAGTGCCTCACATCTTTCTTTCTGAACAGTTAAAGAATATCTGTCTTCTGCTGCCTGTTTTTCAGAAGAAACTCTCGTGTAAATTGCTATTTTACCCATTTCTGGACTCCTTTCATACAGTGTTATGCCCTCTTACTTATAAGCATAACACATGAAATTTAGAGTCCTGTATTAACGATGATACGGTTCATTATTATTAATCTTAAATACTCTGTAGATCTGCTCAAGTAAAATAATTCTTGCCAGTTGGTGGGGAAATGTCATCTTTGATAATGACAGCCTGTAATCGCAGGCCTTAATAATTGAATTGTCCAGTCCTGTAGAACTTCCTATAATAAAGGTAATATCACTTATTCCGTCAACCATCAGCCTTTGTACTTCATTTGAAAAGGCTACCGAATCNAGCTCTTTTCCTTCGATTGCCAAGGCTATTATATAGCTGTTCTTCTGCAAAGCCTTATTTATTCTTTCAGCTTCTTTCTGTCTAATTTTTTCTTCAATTGCGGGAGATGCAGAAGCTGGAGCTCTTTCCTCGTCTATTNCAATAATTTCTGTCCTGCAAAAACGAGAAAGACGCTTTAAGTATTCCTTTTGAGCGTCTTGCAGATATTTTTCCTTTAACTTTCCAACACAAATAATCCTGATTTGCATTTTATTCTCCCACTGTCACACGCACAGAACCTTGCTGACTCTGTCTCTTAANGCTACCTCAAGATAAACATCCTTTAAAGGGTTTATTTGCTTTTCTAAAAGCGCATTGGACACAGTCTCATATGCAAGCTCGGGGAAATTATTTTCCTGGCTTAAATGACCTAATAAAAACTGTTTGGTTCCCTTCGTCGCTAAATGTGCTACCACCTTTCCGGCCATATCATTACAAAGGTGGCCCTTTTNCCCAAGAATGCGCTGCTTTAATGGCCAGGGATATCTTCCGCACTTTAGCATTTCTGTATCGTGATTAGATTCCAATAAGACCATATCACTATTCTCAAGCTTTGATAAAAGCTCANCATCCATATGGCCTATGTCTGTAGCAATACTAATTTTCTTATCTTTTATAAAAATATTATATCCAACAGGGCATGCGGCATCATGGGGTATCAAAAATGAGTTGATGCCCATATCGCCTATGCAAATTTCTTCTCCCGGATTTATTTCACATATCTTATCAGATTTGATTTTGCCGATTGATGATCCTATAGCCTTCCATGTAGGGGCATTAGCATAAACAGGGAGCTGATATCTTCTTGATAATACTCCAGCTCCGCTGATATGATCACTATGTTCATGAGTTATAAAAATACCGGCAATCTTGTCAAAGGATTCGCCAATATCAGAGAGGGCTTTTTCTATCCGCCTTCCGCTAACTCCGGCATCAATCAACAAAGCCGTGTCATTATAGGATATATATATACAGTTTCCACTTGAGCCGCTAAAAAGGCTGCAAACCTTAATCATTCTTTTCTCTCCGTAAAATATGTTTAGTCTGTGNCCCTTTAGTCAGATGTCCTGGTAATAACGGCTCCGAGGCTCTGAAACTTTTCTACCATATTTTCGTAGCCTCTGTCGATATAATGTACATTAGATATTTCTGTTTCTCCCTCTGCAATTAAACCAGCAATGACACAAGCCGCTCCAGCCCTTAAATCAAGAGCTTTTATAGGTGCGCCTGTAAGCTTAGAGCTTCCCTCAATTATAGCCATTCTTCCTTCTACACGGATGCTGGCCCCCATTCTCTTAAGCTCCTCAATATACTGAAAGCGATTTTCAAAAATGCCCTCTGTAATGGTACTAGTTCCATCTGCACGAAGGAGCAAAACAGCTGCCGGCGGTTGTAAATCAGTAGGAAAGCCGGGGTATGGAAGTGTTTTAATATTTACCTTATTAAGCCGATCCTTAGCTGAAATGCGGATGCTATCATCATATTCCTCAACCTTTACATTCATTTCCAAAAGCTTTGCTGTTAATGATTCCATATGCTTCGGAATGACATTCTTAACAAGAACATCTCCCCTTGTTGCCGCAGCGGCAATCATATATGTTCCGGCCTCAATCTGGTCGGGAATGATGCTATGAACTATATCACCTCTAAGGTTTTTCACGCCGCGGATACGAATGATATCAGTTCCTGCACCCTTTACATTTGCACCCATAGCATTTAAAAAGTTTGCAATGTCAACTATATGGGGCTCTTTAGCAGCGTTTTCGATGGTTGTTATACCCTCTGCCCTGATTGCAGCCAGCATAATATTGATAGTAGCTCCTACGCTGACCACATCAAGATAAATTGAGGTCCCAACAAGCTTATTTGCACTGAGCTTGACTAAGCCGTGCTCAATTTCAACCTTTGCACCAAGGGATTCAAACCCTTTAATATGCTGATCAATGGGACGAACTCCCAGATTACAGCCACCCGGGAAAGAAACCACAGCCTTTTTAAAGCGCCCTAGAAGGGCTCCCATAAGATAATAAGATCCTCTGAGCTTATGCATGTCAGGGCATGTGGCTATAAAGGAATTAACATTACTTGTGTCTATTCTTATAGTGTTTTTGTCAATATATTCAAATCCTGCACCGAGAGACTCCATAATCCCTTTTAGAATTTTGATGTCTAGAATATCCGGTACATTTTCAATAGTGCATACATCATCAAGTAGCAATGCGGCCGGCAAGACTCCCAGGGCAGCGTTTTTTGCACCGCTTACAGTTACTTCACCCTTCAATCGTTTCTGGCCGCGGATAATTAGTTTATCCACTCGTACACCAACCTTCTGGTTTTTTCTAATTGTTATTTAAATGGTNAATTATTAACCTCAAATTTCATTAACGGGTGAGGTTATTATACCATTAAGCAGTANGCTTAGCAAATACATTGCTATGCTTACTCAATTATTCCATTGTCTATTTCTTCACCTGTATATGCGTTATAGTAAATAATCCTTCCACTGTCTAATGTAACCTGCCATATGGGGTTACCATATAAGTCCCCTTCGAATAATTGTTTGTATCCAAAAACTACATTCTCTATTACTGATNCGGAAGGCAGATTAGCCATTACCAAAATTTGATACATTGATAATAGCTCATTTTTCTCATTACCCTTTTTAATATCCCATACGGGAACAGATAATGTCAATATTCCTTCATTATTTATCTCAGCATTTATAATCAGGTCAAAGAGTAACGCATCCCTGTATTTAACGGTATACTCGTATTCCTTAGAGGTGCTGAAGGTTTTAATCAGTCCCCCCGTTAAATCTGACTTTTTATAGCCAAGACTTTTTAAGTAGCTAAAAATCAGGTCTTCAAGCTTATTTTCACTATCAAAATTGTTTTTTGCATTGGATAGCTCATCCACAATTATAAGCTCTTTATCAGAAAGCTCCAGACTTTTTCTATCCATTTCTATAATAAATGTATCCTCGCCTACTGGTATACTAACTTCCTTATCAAAAACACCTTTCGCTATGCTGTCAATATCGTACTCTCTCGGCGTATATATTATCTTACCTGTGTTCGGTGAGTTTTTTGGTATTTTGGTATCTATTGTAATCTCCTTAGATCTTAGATATTCTTCAGCATAAACGATATAGTCGCTTTGAATAACTCCCTCAGAATCTGAAAGCATTATGGTTAAAAACAAAAATATGTTCAAAAGAAGAAAGGAGATTATTAGAATTGTCTTTGCCTTTGACCAATCCACTTTTTAGCCCCCCTTTTCCAACAAAGGGATAAAGTAGTCCCTTTCTTCAGTGCTTATTACCCACGCTGGAGATATCATACTGTCATTAATATCAGATAAATAAAAGATATATCCCGGTTCAAACCTTTGAAATGAGATGTCCTTGCTTTTCAGGATTTCCGGATAGGTAGAAACTATCTGATTATTAAGCAAGTCAGCAAAATGCACATTATATTGTTGCTTCCTTTTGGACACGCCAAAGAATCTGATAGCCCATTTACATTCAATAATCCTCTTGTCATTTGCCTTAATTATTATGGGATGGCTAATGGGTTCCTCATTCCCTGTTGAATAATAAATAGGCACACCTTCGGTCTTGTAGGTAAACTTCATTTCGTAATAATTATCATGATTATTTATCTCTGTAAGGGAGATCTCTGCCGAGCCTATCAAATGCCTTCTCTGCTCNATAAATGTGGCTGCATGCTTAAATGCTACCGAAATATCACCAGCTGCTGAATTGTTTGCCGGAATGTATTTATACTCAAGAACGCCATTATCGTATAACCTGTACAAATTCTCGGTATCCGTAAACATTGCATAATCNATTTCAGGCAAATAATTGGCGGCGAAGCTTTCCTTCTGGTTTAAAAGAATATTCTCCTGAATAATGTCATTCTCAATATTGTACCGGGTCAAAATGATGCTTTCGGGTATTTGTACATCGACAGCGCTAAATTCTCTGCCTTTATTTTTATCCAAGGAGACAAAAATATCTTTATCAGATGTAAAATTTGATACTGTGGACAGAAGCTTGAGCCCCGGCTTATCCTGACTAATCTTTTCTAAGTCGGAGTAATACTTCTTGGGTAAAAAATCCTTTGATATATCAATGCTGTATTGATATAGCTGGTTTTCATCATATATATATACTGTGTTGATTGTTTCGTTGACATCTGCCTTAGGCATTATGATAATTGTCTTTATCCCGTCAAAGTATTTGTTTTCACCGGGCCTTGTTTTTTCAAGAAGATATACTATGCTGCTTGGCCAGTTAATATCAAAGTCTACTCTGACACATCTGGATCCTGTTATGGCTTCCCACTGATCTTTTGGCAGAATCTTATCGGGCTTTTTCTTTATCAGTTCGGGAATATAATTGTCTCTGATATCGTGCCAAACCTTATCATACTGCGTATCGCTTTCATACAATCTAAAGTGGGTCGTGCTAACAGAAATAATTATTCTTTCAGGTCTGAAATATTGCTCCTTAAAAAGATCGACATCCATCTTCTGGTTTTTAATTCCGTTACTATTAAAAATTTGGGATATTAAAGGAAAAGGAAGCCCCTGGGTCTGCATATTCCAGTGGATTCCTATTTGAACAACACTTGTAATTAGTAATATTATGAGAATCTGAGTCTTAAGNACTTCTCTCTTTTTATTTCTCATTGAGCTGCTCCAGACTATAAGGGCAAGCTACCTTTAGTTAAATAGCTGTTTCAATGTAAAAATTGTTCTCTCGATGATATTCCATCTGCTGAATGTAATGTCTAAGTTTGTAATCTGTAAATTTTCATCTAAAATGAGGTTTTCCACATCATTCTTTCTAAAGACAATGACCCTGATCTTATTTACCTTGTTGGCTCCAATATAATTCAAATCAACTGTTGTCTCTAAATAACAAACCTCTTCAGTAATATTGGATTCCCTCTCGATATCTTTTAATGGAACATAGGTATCGTCCACTTTAATGTACATCAACATAATGTAAGGATTGTCTACATCAAAGTCTTCTAAAACAGGTGTAACAAACAAATGGCGCATCTCATAAGGAAACACTCTCGAATACCCAATAGATACAAGCTCATTGGCAGATTGCGCATCTTCAGAAAAGAAAACTTCGCTATATTTTTCTTCTAAGCTACTAATAATTATTTCGCCTTTATCATTTGTAAGACTAGCCTCTGGCTCCAGCGCATCCGTCTCGGCTGCAAAAACATTTACTGATGCAGTAAGAAGGATAAGCATTATGGCCAGAAAGAAAAAAACCTTTTTTGCCATAACTCTTCCTCCGACTAAAATCCATAGATTTCACACGCAAAATACCATTTGCATATTTAATCTACATACACAACTTAGTATACCGTAATTGTGTTACAAATCCATTACGGCGCATTTAAAATGAAATTACCCTATTTTTTCATGCTTTACCGAGGCCGATATGCTCTAAACATCGAAGTGTTTCCTGAAGCGCCTCAGAAGGCTTTTTGTCTTTATTGAGCTTTTTTATGAGCCTTGCGTATCGGAAGCTTAATATGTATTTGAGTTCCCTTTCCAAGCTTACTCTTTACTGTAATATCTCCTCCATGAAGAAGTGCAATCTCCTTAGAAATGGCAAGACCCAGGCCTGTTCCTCCAAGCTGTCTAGAACGTGCTTTGTCAACTCTGTAGAATCTTTCAAATATTCTGTTGACATCCTCAGGCGGGATTCCTATTCCATTATCCTCTACGCTAATAATTACATATTCCTTATCACAGAAAATCTGAATTATTATTCTTCCGTTCTCAGGTGTATACTTGATAGAATTTCCTATAATATTTATTAATAGCTGATCAATCCTATATCTGTCAGCTTTAATAATAGGAATTCCCTGCTTTGTCTTTATGCGGATCTCCTGATTCTTTAGTCTTGCCTCCCGTTTTACCCTGTCTACACAGGATTCTAGTAAGTCTACAATCGATACATCTTCAATATTAAGAATAATTCCGCCATCATGCTGGGACAAAGTGAGCAAATCCTTCACAAGCCTTGTCATTCTATCGGTCTCGTCATTAATGACGGTGAGAAATTGCTCTGTTATTTCATGATCCTGAACTGCTCCATCTAATAAGGTTTCTGTATAACTCTTTACTGATGTAAGGGGAGTTCGAAGCTCGTGAGAAACATTTGCAACAAACTCCTTCCGCATGTTTTCCAGCCTGTGCTCCTCAGTAATATCCTGAATAACCAAAATTATTCCATCTAGTTGATCTGCCTCATTAGTAAATAAAGCGAACTGTATTTTGAAGAACCTGTCGGTATATTCTATCCTTTGTAGCGGCGCACATACGGCATTTTCGTTTACTATCCTCTCCATTGTCAGATCAATGGATAAGTCTATCATAAATTTATCAAAGTATAAAACCTGTGAAACCTTATTTCCTAATAACTTTTTAGTGGCTGGGTTAATCAGAATTGCCTCACCTGAACTATTATAGGCAATAATTCCGTCCGTCATATAGTTTAATATAGCTTCAAGCTTCTTCTTCTCGCTGGTAACCTCGCCTAACATGCTTTTTAGGCGATCTGACATATAGTTAAATGTTTGTGTCAGCTTACCAAGCTCATCATGGGATTGCACCACTAGATTATAGCCAAAGTCTCCATCGGTGATTTTCTTCGCCTTATGCATTATTTCATTAATAGGTTTGGTAATGGTGCTTGAAAGCAATGAGCCTATTATCCCGGCGACTGCAAGGGCTAATAGCGTTCCCATCAAAATTACATTGCTGAATTCTTTAAGAACTAAAAGAGCCCTTGCTCTTGAATATTTAAAAAACAGTATGTAATCTCCGTCTGTAAGCTTTTGAGTTTTTACATATGAGTAAAAATCTCCGCTTTCAGCCTTTGTATAGCCTTGATCTTCACCTATAACCTGGCTTTCCGAAGCTAAAACAGACAGGAGATTCTCTGCCTTGAAAATCTCGTTTTTAAATTTGATCTTATCTATTTGATAAAGCTCATCTGAGGAATATAAGACTTCTGTCGTTTCTTTGTCTATAACAGTAAAACTTTTATCAATGCCTAAAATAAAACCCGCAATTATGGGATTGTTTCTAAGGGTATTAATGAGCGCGCTATAAGAAGTATTATCCTCAGTAATACCCAGCACTTCATAGTTAGTCTCAATATTGTCCTTAAATTCAGTGTAGAATATTTTCTCCACCTGAGAATTTAAAAACACCCAGACAACCGACATCAATACAAAGGTTATCAGTACCAATATCAGTACCAATCTCCATTGTATACTGCGCAAAAATCTGAATCTTAATAAGCGTCTTTTCATTTTTACCTTTTATACCGCCGGATTAAAGTAGTATCCTACACCTCGTTTTGTTAATATGTACACAGGCTTTGAAGCGTCTTTCTCCAACTTTTCTCTGAGCCGTCTGACGGTAACATCTACTGTCCTTACATCGCCAAAATACTCGTATCCCCAGACCTTTTCCAAAAGGTTCTCTCTTGTGAAAATCTGACCCTTTTGTCTGCCTAAAAACTTGACAAGTTCAAATTCTCTTAATGTCAGCTCAAGAACCTGGCCTTCTCTTTTTACTTCATAACGGTTAATATCAATTTCTAAATCAGTAAAGCGAAGAATTTCATCCTTTTCCTGAGGAACACTATCTTCAATAGCCCTTCTGAGATTTGCTTTAACCCTTGCTATAAGCTCTCTGGGGCTAAAAGGCTTAGTTATGTAATCGTCTGCCCCCAGCTCCAATCCAAGGACCTTATCAACCTCTTCTTCCCTTGCTGTAATCATTAGAATAGGAACCTGTGAGGTCTGCCTTATTTTACGGCAGACTGTAAAACCGTCAATCTCTGGAAGCATCACATCTAGCAAAATCAGATCTGGCTTTTCTTTTTCAGCAATTTCAATAGCCGACTTACCGTCATATGCCTCTAATGTGTCAAAGGATTCTTTATTTAAATTAAACTTAATAATGTCCACAATATTCTTCTCGTCATCAACTATCAAAATTCTCCTTCTCATTTGTTACCTCCACAGATTTATCAATACAGAATTATATGAAATTTATAGGTTAATTATATCATATGCTTTGCAAATAGCAATTTAATGCCTGAATGTTAATAGGTAATATTGTCTATTATTGTCAGAATTGTTGCAGATAATACCATATAAATGGCTTACCCTGTCTATATTAGACGAATTATTATACTTTTGGTTCACATGTAAATTATACCACATGTTCAAGACAAGGGGACGGCTCCTTATCTCACTTTACCATAAATTTGGGGAGCTTCCTTATCTCCTTCGACACAAAAACAAAGCCCTGAGATACTAACTCAGAGCTTTGATAAAAATTCGGCAACGACCTATTTTCCCAGGCCGTTTCCAGCCAAGTATCGTGGGCACTAGAGAGCTTAACTTCTGTGTTCGGAATGGGAACAGGT
>JGI24710J26742_10002404_pt1 | contig 16534 bp, 16 predicted proteins | sample BioPla2DNA2_FD_26742 | JGI IMG/M metagenome (IMG submission 26742) | reverse complement strand
GTATAAACCATTGCTTTGGCTGCTAACAATCTCTTTTCTTATTATGCTCCTGTACAATTTGCTTCCCGAAAAAAAGCGACTTATAGCCGAACCTCTTTTACCGGTGCTTCAGCTTATCTTATGCATTCCGATTCAATGTCTGGATATTTCCGGAGACAATTTATTTCTTTCCATCATTGCCGGCTTCAGTGCAATCAATCATGCATCGCTGCCCCGGGCGAAGGTATATGGGATTGGGGCTTTGGGTGCTTATCTTTGGGGCAGTTCGGCAAGAACTGTATTTTTATCCCAAAGTGCCGAAATGAGTGATTTGGTTCGGTATTTTTTCGTTAACACGATTGTAGTTCTTCTTGCTCTGCTTGCGTTTTACACATTAAAAAAACAGATGATTACAAGCGTTAAGTTGGAGTCTGCCCTCCGTACGGTAAATGAGCAATCCGAAAAGCTGAAAAGCTTAGCTGTAGTAGAAGAACGAAACCGCATTGCTGCCGAAATGCATGATACGGTCGGTCATACGCTGACCGCGGCTGTACTGACATTGGAAGCGGCGGAGGGACTTGTATCGGAGCCGCAGGCGGTGCAAAAACTGCGTCAGGGAAAAGAGCAGGTACGGCGTGGGCTTTCGGAGCTTCGTGCCTCCGTCAAGGTGGTTAGGGCGGGTAATAAAACAGATTTTGCTGCAGCCCTCAATCAGCTTTTACAGGAAATACGTTCTGATACCGGACTTGTTATTCAAACCGTTATGGAATCAGAGATTAACTTACCACCGCTGCATGTGGGTATTCTTCTCTCAGTGATAAAGGAGTGCGCAACTAATGCCATCAAGCATGGACATGCAACCGGGGCGGAAATCCTGATTGGCGAGCATAATGGGCTGCTGCGGTTTGCCTTTACCGATAATGGCTTTGGAACTGATACGATAAAATCCGGCTCCGGACTGTCTATCATGAGGGAGCGTATACAAAGTCTGGGCGGGACGCTGGATATAGAAAGTGCGCCGGGAGAAGGATTTACCATCAGCCTTATTATTCCCACTGCACAAAGAAAGGAGGATACAGAGTGAATCAGATCACGGTTCTATTGGCAGATGACCAAACCATCATCCGGGACGGGCTGCGGGCACTGCTTGAAGCAAATCCTGATATTCAAGTTATTGCTGAAGCTAAAGACGGTATGGAGGCATATGAACAAACACGCATCCATCGCCCACAGGTCGTTCTTATGGATATTCGAATGCCACAGATAGGGGGTGTGGAAGCGACACGCCTGATAAAGCGGGATTTCCCCGAAACGACGGTATTGATATTAACGACGTTTGATGACGATGAATCCATTCTTGGTGCAATTGCTCATGGTGCTTCAGGGTACCTGCTCAAGGACATCAGCGGTGCGAAGTTGGCTGAAGCCATTCGTGACGCCGTGCGGGGCAGTGTCATTTTACCGGGGAACATAGCCGCAAAGATTACAAAACATATTGGCAGGCAAGGACGGGCTGAAACATCTCTCTCGGACTTTACACAGAGAGAGCAGGATATTATTCGCCTGCTGATGCAGGGAAAAAGCAATCAGGAAATTGCACAGACACTTTTTCTGACTGTCGGTACAGTCAAAAATTATATTAGTCAGATATACAGTAAAGCGGGGATTTCAGACAGGGCAAACGCTGTCCTGTTTTTTAAGGAGTTAGGATTTTAAGACATAGATTTTTTAGCGACGGAAGCTGCGGCTCCCTTTTTTATTACCTCATATATGACTCCGGTAACTTATCATATGACCACTCATTCCTCTATACTGAACATAGAAAAACCGATAATCGTGTTCAAAGGGGTAATAAAAATGCGGCTGATGAAAAGTTTCCTTAGGAAAATAGCACAGTTTCTATGGCATCTGGCACGGGAATATGTCCATCCCTGTTTTTATGCAGACGAGAAGCGTGAAGCACAACTAAAAAAAGCACAAGTATGTTATGAGGTTAGAGAAATCATAAAAAGGCATCAATTGCATTAATACAAATTAATTTAGGGAGGTGAATCGCATGAAAAAGCAAAAGATATCAGAGATTTTTAATATGGGTACAGTCATTGGATTGAGTACCGCCGTCAGTATCGTGGTGGGGGCATTACTGCAAAATGTGGTGCTGTGCCTGTTCATTGGCGCCGGCATAGGCGTGGTAATTGGCGCAATTACAAAAAACCGCGGGGAAAAAGCCCAATAAGTAAATAAGAGGTATTTCATTATGAACGAATTTGTGATTACAAAGGATATGCTCCTGATTCTCTCTCCCCTTATTCTGCTTCAGCTTGGTCTTGTAGTATACTGTAGCATCAAAATCTTCAGAGAAGGTGTTCAAAACCTGAACAGGTGGGCATGGCTTTTTATCTGTCTGCTTGTCAATATAATCGGTCCGGTTTTATTCCTCTTGGTGGGGAGAAAGAGGGAATTTAAATGATTAGTGTAAAGGGACTTATGAAAGATTTTGACAGCTTCATAATGGAGGTGCGGATATGCAAAACACAGTATTATTCAAAGAACATAAAATATGGGCATGGTTTATCCTATTATCCATTGTAATCGGTTTACTTCTTGCCTTGTTCTCCGGTAGTCTGCAATTCAAGCGTCCTATGGGTGCCGATATGCCACTTGACGAATTCAAGACACATATGGATGAGCGTATTTCCGTCCTAATGAAGATATATGAGATACCGGGCTGCAGCATCGCACTTGTAAATGACGGAGAAATCGTATGGACTGAGGCGTATGGTTATGCGGATGTAGAAAGCGGCAGGGCGTTGACAGTCGATACACCTATGAGTGTGCAGTCTATTACAAAATCAGTTACAGCCTGGGGAATAATGCGGCTTGCAGAAAAGGGCTTGATTGACCTGGATGCTCCGGTATCGAAGTATTTAAAAAGCTGGCAATTTCCTGATTCGGACTATCCGACAGAAAAGATTACAATACGTCAGCTTTTAAGTCACACTGCAGGGATGCCGCTGGGCGATTTCAACAATATTTATGCACCTGATGAAGTGATGCCCTCTAGCCGGAGCGTGATGACAGGAGAGGCGGTACCTGAACGCGAGGCAGGAGCGGGATTTGCCTATTCCAATGTGGGTTATAATATTTTGGAAATTCTAATAGAGGATGTTACAGGACAAAGCTTTTCAGAATATTTGCGTTCGGAGGTACTTCTGCCGCTGGGCATGGAAAGCGCCACCTTTGAGATAGACACAACAGAGACACCTTACCCGCCTACGGGATATAACCTTAGCGGAAAGCCGGTGCCGGTCTATCTCTATCCCTCAAAGGCTTCGGGGGGTCTGTTTGCCACAGCAAATGATATTGCCCGTTTTGTGGCAGCGGGTCTGAAGGAAAACACTGTTCTAAATTTCGAAAGTGTCGAGCAGATGTATCAGCCCGAAAGTTATAAAATTGGGATTTACGGTTTAGTATTTGGGGCATATGGATTTGGGCATTTTATTGAAAAGCTGCCGAACGGTTTGAGCAGCATTTCCCATGGCGGTCAGGGCAGCGGCATCATGACGCATTTTCAATCAGTGCCGGAAACAGGCGATGCTGTCGTGATTCTCACAAACAGCCAAAGAAGCTGGCCGTTTATCGCCTATGTGCTCAGTGAATGGGCACAGTGGCGGTCATTTCCGTCCGTGGGTATGGGAAAGATTATCTGGGGGCAACATGGGATTTGTGCGGTTATCGGTATGCTGATTGCGGCAAGTCTGTTGATTATACTTAGGCGGATTATTGGCTTCCACCGGCAAAAACGGGCTGTATTCAGAGTGCTTCAAGCCGTGACAGCATTTATTCTGCTCGGAGTTCTGGTTTGGTGTGTTTTTCAAGAATATCTGTTTGTTACTTCGGTTTTTCCGGTTCTGTCCGTGTGGCTTGGGGTCTCGGTGTTTGGGTTCTCCATCGCTCTATTATTGTCTGCACTGCTGCCTGTACACCTAAGAAAGCCGGATAATCTCTAATGTCAGATTCAATTTCAAAGGTGCAGCTTCCGTTGTTATTACCTGATACAATACTTCAGTCACTTATCATATGACAGTTAATTTTTTTAATATATATATATAGTATATATAGAAAAACAGACTTCTCAGAGGAGGATTTACCATGAAAAGTGCAATAAATCAATACCCAATCATCCCATTCACACTGCGCTATATTGTCTTGCATACACTGACCTATCTGGCTTTCGGAATTATTTTTATGCTGGTAAGCCAATACTTTGAGTATTTTAAAAGTGACCCGATATTTGATATGGTGATGAAGCCCTCCGATGCACTCACTGTCCGGATTGCACCTCTCGTACAAGTAATTCGCGGTGCGCTCTTAGCATTTGCGATTTATTCGTTTCGCAAGGTCATAATCGGACATAAATGGGGCTGGCTTAAGCTTTTCGTTTTGCTATTTGTCCTTACCGGTATTGGAGCAGTAATAACAGGTCCGGGCTCAATTGAGGGATTTCTGTATACCCGATTCTCATTCAATCCGTTGATTGGATATCCGGAAATTGCTCTGCAAATGCTTGCGTTTTCCTGGCTGTTCTGCCGATGGCAGGGGAAAAGCATGCACAACAACAATAATTAATGCCAGACCTACAACAATCTTCAACTCTATTGAGGCACCAAGATTGTCAATAATGCAAAATGTCCACGGACATGTTTCGGTGGACAGATGTTACAGAAGATGACCCGAAGATATCAATTCCATCAACTCGAGCCATGTTGAGTGCATCGTCTTAATTACAAGGCTGTAAGAAGTACATCAATTTGGGATCATCAACCATACAATAAAAGGAGGAATATAATTATGGATGTTATTCAGGCAATCAACAATAGAAGAAGCATACGCAGATTTAAAAGTGATAAATTAAGCAGCGATGTTATTCGCAGCATTTTGGAAGCAGGCATTAAAGCACCGTCAGGCAAAAACAAACAACCTTGGGAATTCGTAGTCGTAACAGGGGATAAACGGTTTGAAATGGTCAAGGTAATGAGAGAAGGCATTCAAGCCGCCAAGGCACAGCGTGGAAATGTAGGTAGTGCTGAACACTCAGCGAATATAATGGAGAAGGCGCCCATTACGATATTTATATTTAACCCCTATGGAACACATCCCTATCAGAAGAAAACGGTAGAACAAAAATTTGCTGAAATAGTTGATGTCCAGTCCGTAGGAGCAGCGATTCAAAATATGATATTGGCTGCTGAAAGCCTCGGTCTTGGTTCTTTGTGGATATGCGATGTATTTTGTGCATATGAAGAGTTATGTAAATGGCTGAAGAAAGATTGCCAGATGGTTGCTGCACTGGCATTAGGCTACAAGGATGAAAACCCACCTATGAGATCAAGAAAAAATATAGACGAAGTAACTGAATGGATTTGACATCAAAACAACCTAATAAGCAAATTAGGAAGTACCCTGGCTAACGTAGCAGCATATATCGCATCAAGCCAAAACACAGAACCGATGGCTCCAATATATATTAAGGCAATCCATGGTGCTGCAAATAGCTTCATGAATATGTTAACGTCTCTATTTTTTAATATCTGCTGAACCATGACTTTTGCATCACCTGTACTTGGGAAGGCATGCATAAGTATAGAAAAACCTAACCATACATTTATTGCCAAACTGAAAATATACTACTTTATTAACTTTAATATTACACATATAACAAAATAATTGATGAGCCAGCTCATGTACAATTACACCCGGAAAAGTCAAAATAGAAACAAATAAGCCTGGAAATATCATACTATGTACCTATCCTTCCACATAATAATTTTTTAATGTTATTTCACCATCTAGAAGCTTCTGTGTATTTTGACCGTTGCGGTATGCTATAGATATTAATTGGGGTATGTGTCTGCAGACAAAAACTTAAGAAAGCCAGAGAAATCCGGCTTCCTTAAGTTTTGAAATACAGGTCTTAACATGGAAAAGAGTAAAAATGTATTGATTTTTGCTTAATACATATTCTTTACTTCTTAATAAACCCCCCAACAATCGATTTAACATCATTAACATTTATATATGCGTTAGGATCGGTCTCCTTAATAAGCTTAATAGCGGCAGGGATCCTCTTTCTTTTTAGCTGGATAAACAGAAGGTCTTTTTTGCTGTCGTCTTTTCCTCTTCCGTCTATAATAGTAACTCCAAATCCATTATCACGAAGTGTATCTGCGAGTTTATCGCCATCCTCTTCGTTTACGACAACATTAATTGATGCCAGACCTACGGCGATTTTTGACTCTATGGATACGCCAAGATAATTACCTAAGGAAAAGCCTGCTGCATATGCGAATATTTTGAAAGGGTCATCAGTTATATTATGCAGCACAGAGCTTACTACTAATATCCAAATCATTACCTCAACAGAGCCTAATATAGCTCCTTTTACCCGTTCGCCTTTATTAACATATACTAAACGAATAGTTGCTATAGAGACTTCGATAGTTTTAGCAGCAAAAATTAAAATATATAAAACAGGACCGCTTAAGTTCAATAAAAAATCCATTAACATAGCTCCTTTGCTTTTGATTGATAATTATATTGTATATTGCGTCAGCTTTTTATGCAACAAAAAGAGACAGTGGAAATGTCCCTTGTCTTTTTGTTAAATTAAGGCTATTATTAACATGAAGATTTCTATAAATTCGTTGTATATACACAATACATAGACTAAAATAAATATATAAGAAAAGAAGATGGGAATTAGACTTCTATGAAATACTTGCTTAGTTAACACATGAGTATTAATCAATAATCGTGTATAACACGAAGAAGGAGGTTATTATGAATCAAATAATCGAGTATCTGCCTTTTATCATTCCGATTATTGCTGTGGAGTTTATACTTATGATTGTATCCTTGGTTCATATGCTAAAGCATAAGAAATTCAGGTTTGGCAATCAGGCTATGTGGATTATTATTGTAGTGTTTGTGCAGATTATCGGACCTATTCTTTATTTCACCATTGGAAGAGGAGAAGAATAATGACCATCCTGCAGTTGAAAAATGTATATAAGAGCTTCGGAAAACTTGAGGTGATTAAGGACTTAAGCTTTTCTGTAGAAGAGCATTCTGTGTTCGGTTTTATTGGAAAGAACGGTGCAGGAAAGACTACAACTATGAAGATGATACTGGGATTTTTACGACCTGACAGTGGAGAAATCTATGTTTGCGGTGAACGGGTTTCTTATGGCAATACTAAGACAAACCGTCATATTGGCTATCTTCCGGATGTTCCTGAATTCTATGGTTATATGAACCCGAAGGAATATCTGAAGTTTTGCGGAGATATTACAGGATTGCCAAGAGAGATTACACTAGCCAGAACTAAAGAACTGCTTAGTATGGTAGGACTTGAGAATACTAACCGCCGAATTCGTGGGTTTTCCAGAGGTATGAAGCAGAGACTCGGAATTGCTCAGGCTCTGCTCAATGAACCTAAGCTTCTGATATGTGATGAACCGACATCCGCATTGGATCCGATTGGGCGTAAGGAGATTCTTGACATTCTTTCGGTTGCAAGAACGAGAACCACAATCGTATTCTCGACACATATCCTGTCGGATGTGGAGAGGATTGCTGACACTATAGGAGTAATAGATCAAGGAAAATTGATGCTTGAGGGTTCTGTTCAGAAAATCAAGAATATGAGGCGTAAGGATACAATACAGATTCTGTTAAGCAGTCCTGAAACTGCAAAAGAACTTGCTGAAAAGGTTAAAGAGCTTCCGTTTGTAATTGAGTCGGAGTTTGAAATGGACACGGTTCTTATTAAACTGACTAATGCTGAGGAATACGGCAAGGAGATTATGTCATTATTGGTTAGAGAGAATATTCCTGTACTTCGTTATGAAATATTGGAACCCTCCTTGGAAAATGTATTTCTGGAGGTGGTAGGATGAAGAGATATGTTGCGTTTACAAAAAAGGAATTTCTGGAACAACTGCGTACTTACAGGATGTTGATATTATTCTCCGTGTTTTTTATATTTGGATTAATGAGTCCGCTGCTTGCTAAGATTTTGCCTGAGATACTCTCCGGTATGGATCTTCAGGGAATGATAATTACTATTCCCGAGGCGACGGCTGTTGATGCTTATGCTCAGTTTTTTAAGAATATGACGCAGATGGGTATTATAGTAATTCTGTTAGTGTTTGGCGGAGTGATTTCCAATGAGCTTACCAGAGGAACCTTGGTAAATGTATTGGCTAAGGGGCTGGGAAGGCACACGGTAATATTGGCAAAGTATACGGCAATGGTAGTTATGTGGACTGTGGCATTGGTTTTTTCGGGTTTAATTAATCAAGGCTACACAATGTATTTATTTGATACATCCGACATAAGCAATCTGATTTTTTCGATACTTTGCTTATGGCTGTTTGGCGTATATTTGCTGTCATTAATTATATTATCCAGCGTATTGGCTGTGGGAAGTTTCGGAGGATTGATTCTGACCGTAGTGGTGCTGGGCGGGCTGCTCCTTTTGGATTTGTTTCCAAAGCTTGAGAAGGTAAATCCTATTTATCTGTCTTCCCGTAATATGGATTTCATAACCGGGGTACTGACACCGTCAGACGCATTACTGCCGGTTCTAATTACTGTGATATTAATTCTGGCGAATATCAGTGCTTCGATTGTTCTGTTTAATCGCAAGAGGTTGTAAAGATCTATTGATTAAGAGTCTGCGGGATTGTATGATAGCCAATATTGATTTATTTAATTTTATATTAAATATATATATGCTTATAAAAATGCTTTTAGCAGCGTACACATTTTATATATGAAAAAATAAGGAGATAACCGATATGATTGATTGGATCTTGCGGTTTATTAAGGGTATATTTATCGGTTCGGGGTTTATTCTTCCGGGTGTAAGCGGTGGTGCATTAGCCGCTGTATTTGGAGTATATGAGCGGATTATATCATTCATAGCACATATTAATCGTAATTTTAAAGAAAATGTAATCTATTTTATTCCGCTGGGATTAGGCGGAATAACAGGTGTGTTTATATTTTCGTTTCTTGTCAGCTTTTTATTGGGAACATATGAAACACAAATACTTTGGTTCTTCGTAGGATGTATTATCGGAACAGTGCCGGCTCTATGGGAGCAGGCAGGAAAGAAAGGAAGACAGAGAGGTCACATTGTAATACTTGTCGCCGGATTTGTCATCAGCCTGACATTTATGCTTTATGGCGAACAGCTTTTTGGCGGGGACATTCCAAAAAACCCTGCTACATGGACACTTGCAGGTTCACTTATTGGACTTGGTGTAATCATTCCCGGTCTTAGCCCGTCCAATTTTCTTGTATATCTGGGAATGTATAAGGATATGTCGGACGGCATCAAAAGCTTAGATTTCATGGTGATAATACCTATAGTAATCGGAGCTGTGCTTACGGTATTATTGCTTTCAAAACTTATAGATTATATTATCGATAAAGCATACACAGGATTCTTTCACGTTATTATGGGAGTGGTTTTAGCATCCACTGTTATGATAATTCCTTATAATTACAACTACCTGAGCGTAGGTGTTATCGGCTGCCTGGCATTATTAGCAGCCGGAGTGGGATTAGGCTATTGGATGTGTAATTTAGAGAAGAAATATAAAAAATAATGGAAGCATATGCTGTAAAAGAGTTGACAGTATAAGACCGGAGGAAATGAAATCTGAGATCAGAGGTTAAAAGATGAATAAGGAGCATGACAAGTCTAAAAGAATATATAAAGCAGTTGGAATAACAGCCATTAGTATCGCTGTATTTATTATGATTTTTTCCATTATATCTATGAAAGAGAAAAAGCCTGTCGACGACAAGCAGTTTTCAGGGTATGACAGACCTGATGAAACGATAACGGTCGACTCCAATGGCATAAATGAAGCTGCCCCCGATGATATAAATGAAACCGACATGGAGGATATTATTGAAGAACCTAACCTTGAAGATTTCTTTATCATAAAGGAGTATTTCAAAGATTATATTTTTGAGGTTTCGTATGATGACAGCTTAGATTATTTTGACAGAATATATAATGTTCACGGTTCATATGACTTGGATGGGGACGGTAAAGAAGATATTATTAATGCTGTACTAAAACCCCGGGATGACAGCTCCTATATAGAAGTAAACGGTTTGGAAGTATCAATTTATCCGGATCACCCAACAGGTGAGATATTTATTATTGATATGGATAGCAGGGATAACTATTTGGAGGTCGCTGTCTTTGATGATGGTCCGAGCGGTGACCCGATTTATATGTTCTTTCGTTATGACGGTAAAGAATTATATAGTGTAGGATCAATTGATGAATTTGCATATATGGACGGGCAGGGTAAATTCATATCAATTTTTGATCTGTCTAAATATTTTGAACCAAAGTTTTATTTTTCCTGGAAGGAGCATAAGGATGGTGAATTTGCTTCGTACAGCCATGATGTTGAGCAATATATAGGCAGATATTTTATATTGAATGGGAATGGTTATTTTGTATCCTTAGAGGAAAGTCCCGATGATTATTATAAGTATGTTACATGGGACTATGAGACGATAAGAGATTTTAAGGATGTTAATATTAGGCTTCTTGATATTTACGGCAGCTCTTCTTACTATGTTGAGCTGCCAAATGGTGAGAGAGGGCTTTTGTATTTCTGGACAGGAGATTAATGAAGTGTATAGAATAATTTATGATTAGAAAACTGCAAAAATATTGTATTTATTTTTTAGATTTATATAGGAATATATATCTGACAGGAATTGCTCATAATACTTATGAAGGAGTAAAAAATGCTGCAAATTAAACACATCAGTAAACAGTATATCACAGGCGAGCTTATACAAAATGCATTGAGCGATGTAAGCCTTAACCTAAGAGACAATGAGTTCGTAGCCGTTCTTGGACCCAGTGGATCGGGAAAAACCACTCTTCTTAATATTATCGGCGGTCTTGACCGTTATGATAGTGGAGAGATGATAATAAATAATATATCAACTAAAAAATACAAGGACCGCGATTGGGATTCATACAGAAACCATACTATCGGCTTTGTATTTCAAAGCTATAATCTGATTTCGCATCAATCAATACTTGCCAATGTTGAGCTGGCTCTTACTATATCGGGAGTTTCCATATTAGAAAGAAGAAGAAGAGCCAAGGAAGCTCTTGTTAAGGTTGGACTTGGAGATCAGCTTCACAAGCGTCCGAATCAGTTGTCGGGCGGGCAAATGCAGCGTGTAGCCATTGCCCGTGCTCTCGTTAATGATCCGGACATTCTGTTGGCAGATGAGCCAACAGGAGCTCTTGATTCCGAAACAAGCATACAGGTTATGGAGCTGATTAAAGAAATAGCGAAAGACCGCCTTGTTATTATGGTTACCCACAATGCTGAGCTTGCAGAACGCTACGCCAACCGTATTGTTAAACTGCGTGACGGAAAAATAATATCCGATTCCAATCCTTATATTATAGATGAAAACACACTGGAAGAGCCTAAGCATAAGAACATGGGAAAAGCATCGATGTCATTTCTGACAGCATTATCTTTAAGCTTTAATAATCTGCGTACAAAAAAGGGAAGGACTGTTCTTACATCCTTTGCAGGTTCAATTGGCATTATTGGTATAGCACTGATATTGTCTCTTTCAACCGGTGTAAACAACTATATTGATAAGGTGCAGAGAGATACTATGGTATCATATCCTATAACTATTGAAGCACAGTCGTTTGATTTAAGCAGCCTTATGGAAGTAGGACGGGAACAATTCTCAGGTAAGATAGACCATGAGTTAGATGGAATATATTCTAATTCTAATGATTTGGAGATGGCAAGTAAAGCCACTACAAGCATCAAGAAAAACAATTTGTCACCCCTAAAAGAATACTTGGACGATAAGAATAATGATATCCATCAATATATCGGTGAGAACGGGATTGTATATTCTTATGATGTAATGTTTGACGCATATTCATATGACCCAAATGGTGTGCTTATTAATACGGACGGCAGTGATTTTAGGGGCGGCAGGTCATATGGAATGAACAGAGGTATGTCTATGGGAGTCGGTATGCCAATAGGCAATGGCAATTTTGTAGAGCTTCTGCCGGGTTCCGGTGATACACTGCTGAGTCCCGCAATTACAGAAAATTATGAAATTCTATATGGAAACTGGCCCGAGGCTTATAATGAAGTACTCTTAGTGCTAGATAAAAACAACGAGATTCCGTTATCAGTTCTTTATGAGCTTGGGTTTTTGCCTTCCGATGAATATGAACAGATTTTGAATACAATAGAATCGGGTGAAGAGCCTGAATTAGGGTCTTACAACTGGGATTATAAAGAGCTTCACAATAAGTCGTTTTACTTGATTCCGGCCTGCGACTATTATATAGAAAACAGTAAAGGACTGTTTGACTATGTTGCTGAAGATAAGAATGAGCTGGAGGATTTGGTTATAAATGCAGTAGAGCTTAAAATTGTAGGAATAATCCGCCCTATTGAAGGTGCTTCTTATACTTCGATTTATAAGAGTGTTGGATATACCAAAGCTCTAACCGATTATATTATTGAATATACCAATAACAGTCCTGTAGTAAGGGCTCAGGAAGTAAATCCTGATTATAATGTGATGAACGGCATGACATTTGAGCCAAAGGATGATAAAGAAAAGATCAAAGATACGGCAGAATATCTTGCCGGGTTGAGTATATCTGAAAAAGCAAAGCTTTCCAAGGATGTAATAAAATCAATGTATGGTGATAATTCCGATGATGCTGAAATGCTTCTGTTAATGGGTGAAGCAGAGCTTGCAGCCATGTTAGATGAATTCTTAAAGGATCCTGATGAGGAAATGCTGCTTGGAATGTATGAAATTTATATTTCACCGGGAAGCTATGAGGATAATATGAAAGCATTCGGCTATGTGAGTCTTGATGTACCGTCCTCTATAAGCCTTTATGCGGATAATTTTGAAGACAAGGAAGCTATCGTTGCGTGTATAGAAAATTACAACATGACAGCTTCAGCAGAAAATAAAATAAATTATACAGATTATGTTGGACTTCTAATGTCATCAATAACAACAATAGTTGATGTTATATCTTATGTATTGATAGCCTTTGTTGCTGTATCCCTGATTGTATCATCAATAATGATTGGAATCATTACGTTTATATCTGTATTAGAACGAACGAAGGAAATAGGTATCCTGCGCGCTATTGGAGCATCTAAGAGAAATATCTCCCAAGTGTTCAATGCAGAGACATTTATTGTTGGTTTATTTGCGGGTATAATCGGTGTAGGTATCGCATTGCTGCTGCTTATACCTATTAACTCAATTATCCATATAGCGGCTAACACCACCGATATTAGTGCCCATCTGCCCATGTGGAGTGCGGTAGTATTGGTTGGATTAAGTATGATATTAACATTAATAGCGGGTCTAATCCCATCAGGAAAAGCTGCTAGGAAAGACCCGGTTGAAGCACTTAGAACAGAATAGAATAATGTGAGAACATTAATCATAATATGATATTCTTCTAAATACCGTATAGATATCTTTTATATGTGTCCTCATAGCGAGCTTGGCTTGCGATGGGTCATGTGCTATTATGGCATCCAGTATATTTTGATGGAATTCCAGCGATTTATCAATAATACTGGGGTCCAAATGATATCCTGAATATGCACTGCGTTCCAGCTCTGTCGCAATAGCCGACAGAGTTTTGCTTAATAAGGGATTTCCGCTGGCAAGTGCAATTGTCAGGTGAAAATCAAAATCCAGCTTTGAAAGGCTGTCAATATCATTATTTTCAGCACAATGCTTCATTTTATTTAAAATATTCTGCATTTCTTCAATATAGCTGTCATTTGCTCTTTGTGCGGCAAGATAAGCAGTCTGGCTTTCCAACATGGATCTGAAATCCATAATATCATTAATCTCAGACTTTTTAAATATATAACGTAAAGGTATGGCTGAAGCAATACTCATTCTGTCGTTTACAGTTGTTCCGGCTTTAGTTCTTGTAATAAATCCCATAGCCATTAAAGCTGTATATGTTTCACGCAGTGTGCTTCGACCAATCCCTAACTGCTTACACATTTCATTTTCATTAGGAAATGTATAGCCCGGCTTAAGAGTTTCATCCATTATCATATCGATTAGTCTGTCAAGCAATACATAAGTAATACTTTGCTTAGCGATATTTTTTATTCCTGAAAACAAGTCATCAGTCATCTGTTGATTAAGTAATTCTTTAGAGTTTTTATTTACCATCATATCCCCTCTACCACTATATATTATTTCGCATTACAATAACTTTATCATATTATTTAATAAAATGCAACTATAAATAAATAAATCAGACATCAGACAACATGCATAGAAATATTATAAGCATACATTAAGGTGTTAGAAAGAAAAAATGGGTTCAACAAAATATATAGTAATAATAAACAAAAAAGCCATTATAATTTTGTTAAATAACACGGTTCAAATATAAATAACATGTGATATAATATAAACAAAAGTATTATTTAATAACAAATTAGGTTTAAATAATATTTTGCACAAAATATGTAAGACATCAGACAATAACAGGAGGTACAATACATGAGTGACATCACCAAAACGGACGGAAGGGGAATCCTTTGGGGAGGTTATCTCAATAATGACCACCCGGTAACGAAGGAAGTATGGCTAAAGGAAGCTTTTCCTGAGTGGGGATCCTTCTTAAACAAGCAGATTGAAAACTATGAGGTTCCAAAAGGACAGGTAAGCCTATGGTGGTGTGGCGGACCATCATGGGTATTAAAGACAGATGAAGGGGGAATATTTCTGATAGACCAAAACTGTGCCCCTTCACATTACACTACATATGACTATTGTGGAGTTTGCCGTCAAGCAGGAGCAGACAGCATAAATTGGCTTAGACTTAATCCTCAAGTAATTGATCCATGGGAATTTAACAGAATAGATGGAGTATTCTGTACTCATACTCATGCGGATCACTGTGACATATTTACAATAAAAGCCGCACTTCAGACAAGTGACTGTAAATTTTATGCACCTCCTGTAGCAGCTGACAGAATAAGGAGTTTTCATGTGCCGGAAGAAAGAATTGTAGTAGCCAAGGTCGGTGAATCAGTTAGTGTTCCGGGTGCAAAGGTACACTTCTTAATATGCTATGATGATACAGCCATCAGAACAGGTGGAGGCAAAGAATTACTTCCATATGAAGAGGCAGCCTGTTCGTTCTTATTTGAAACATCAGCAGGAAACATCTTGTTCTTAGGTGACACATGGTATAACGATGGTTATATAAAGGTTGCACATGAGTTTGATATTGATGTTGCTATCTTTGATATGGGTTTCAATGCACCGGGAGCGACAGATAAAATGACACCTTATGATTGTGCCAGATTAGGACAGGCATTGAAGGCAAAGGTATTAATCCCTGATCATTACGACAATTGGGTAAATTGTGCCGGAGATCCGGATCTGATTATTAATCAATTTGAGCGTATCGTTGCTGAAAACACACCTGAGATTAAGACTGTAATAATGCGCTGTGCAGGACAATTCTTATATCCAAGAGATCAAGACATTAAGCGTTACAGATATCCGGATGGCAGTGAAAACTATGACATTAACAAATCGGCTTATGGAGAAAGACAGTCTTAATAACTTAATATGGGCGATAAATGCACTAATAATAAAATAACAATTTTATAAAAACAAGGAGGAAAAGATGAAAAAAATGAAAAAAATATTAAGACTTATTCCAATCATGCTTGTTCTGGTCATGACAGTGAGTTTAGCTGCATGTAAAAAGGACACAGGAAATACTGACACAGACCAAAAGACAACAGTAACTGACAACGATGAGAAAGACACAAAGGAACCTGACGCAAAGAAGCCGGACACAGCGAAACCTGCCGAGACATCAACAGATAAGGAAATACCTGATGAAAAACTGAATACTACTTTATATGTAGGATGTTCATTCAGAATGTTGACTAATCCTTATATGGTTACTATCGATGAGGGCTGCAGAGCGTTTTGTGAATATCTGGATTCGATAGGACAGAAGTATGTCTATGAGCTGATGACTAATGAAGGCTCAAGTGATACACAGATTAATCAAATTAGTGCATTTTTAGCAAAAGCAAATGGCAACGCCATATTATTCTGTGACCCTAATGAAGCAGCTGTATGTGAGACAATTGCTGAGATGGTTACAGATGCAGGTGCTTATATGTGTACAACTTGGAATAAGCCCGATGATGTTGATGTATGGGAATATGACGGTTGGGTAGCACATCATTCACCTGATGATATCGACATGGGATATCAGATTGCAATTAAAATGTTTGAAAAATTTGACACACCTTTTGAAGGGAAAGTTGTAGCAATTCAAGGCTTGCTTGGTAACACGACTGCAGTAAACAGACGCATAGGCTTACAGAAAGCACTGGATGAGCATCCGGGTGTAGAATTA
>JGI24710J26742_10002402_pt1 | contig 16538 bp, 14 predicted proteins | sample BioPla2DNA2_FD_26742 | JGI IMG/M metagenome (IMG submission 26742) | reverse complement strand
AGGATCCACCTGTTCCCATCCCGAACACAGAAGTTAAGCTCTCTAGTGCCCACGATACTTGGCTGGAGACGGCCCGGGAAAATAGGTCGTTGCCGAAATTTATCAAAACTCTAAGATTAAATCTTAGAGTTTTGTTTTTATTAACGAAGATAATTAATATGAATTTGTGATTTAATATGTTAATATCAAGCAGGAGAATGTTGCATCCTGATGGGACTTATACATATTTAACACATGATAAGTAGGTGTTAAAAGCGTTTTCTCTCCTTCTGTGAGGATAATAGCCTGGAGAACATTAATGGTCTGAGCTATATTAGTCATTTTAACAACCTCGCAATGGTTATTAAAATCGTTAATGTCAACAAAACATAGATTTAAACGGAAAATGACAAATAGTTATTTATTATTCTGAAATGAACCAAAATCTTTACTGTTTCGTCTAATATTAGGACAACCTTTATTAGCTGTCTGCGCCATGCCCGGTTCAGCCATATAATATATTTAGCATTGTTTGCTTGTATGGTATAATAACCTCACCCGTTACCTGTGCTGTCATCCTGAGCGGAGCGATAGCGGAGTCGAAGGATCTTTCACGTCAACACATAAGATTCTTCGCTGACGCTCAGAATGACACGGGGCTTAAAATGACAATAATGTACCCGAGAGCTATGATACTGCGTATGAATAACCTCACCCGTTACCGAAGGTGTCGTCCTGAGGGTAGCGCAGCGGATTCGAATGATGTTATTTCGTTAACACAAAAAAGATTCTTCGCTTCGCTCAGAATGACAGGGGAGGCATGATTTTTCGCCGCTCCCGGAATCACAAAGCAGGCTGTAAATATTTCCAGCAGGTGGCCAGAATATTAAAGCATTAAGCAGCTAACGCCTGCTCAGCATGAGGTATAGCAGTATCGCGACAGCATAAAGAAACAAATTGCTTTGCTGAACTTATGATATAATATACACAAAGTGTTTTCTGTTGATTAATTCTTAATAATTATGTTGGGGGTAATTGAATGAGAAAACGTATATTGATAGTTGATGACGAAAAAAACATTGTTGATATACTTAAATTTAATCTAAAAAAAGAGTCATTTGATACATTGGAAGCATATGACGGAAGAACTGCTCTGGAAATTGCAGAACGTGAAAAGCCTGATCTGATCCTATTGGATGTTATGCTTCCGGAAATGGACGGATTTACGGTCTGCAGAAAACTCAGGCAGACTATGCAAACGCCAATTCTGATGCTGACAGCCAGAGAAGAAGAGGTGGACAAGGTGTTGGGACTGGAATTAGGCGCAGATGACTATATCACGAAACCTTTTAGTCCAAGAGAGCTTATGGCAAGGGTTAAAGCCAATCTGAGAAGAGCCGTTGATGATGTTGTTCCTCAGCAGAAGAATGAAGTTTTACGGTGTGCAGATTTAGAAATTGATATCAACAGATATGAGGTAAAAAGAGCTGGAGAAATAATAGAACTAACCTTAAGAGAATTTGAGCTGGTGAAGTTCCTGGCTTTACAGAGGGGGCAAATTTTCTCAAGAGAGACTCTTCTGGAAAAGGTTTGGGGATACGAGTATTTTGGTGATGTAAGGACTGTGGATGTTACAGTAAGAAGATTACGGGAAAAGCTGGAGAGAGACCCTTCTAAGCCAGTGTACATATTAACAAAGCGCGGTGTTGGATATTATTTTAATTCGGTAAAGTAAAAGGTTTGTATGAGGAAAATTAAATCTAAGTCTGCTTTTTTTCGCAGCATACAATGGCGATTGGTATTAATACTGATGCTTACTACCTTTGTTTTGATGTCGGTTGTTTGGTTTTTTTTGAATGCCAGAGTAGAAAATATTTTCTATGAAGACTTTAAAACCAATATTGAAACCAACTATGATGCTTTAGGCATTAACCAGGATAATACCGACTATCAAAAGCTTCTTAAGGATTTAAAGGAAAACCCCATAATAGCAGGTTTTATTCATGGTCCTGATAAAAGCTATACCGTTATTGATAAAGGTACGGCTGAGATTCTGTATACGTCGGATGTATTATACCAGACAGATAAAATACAGTTTAGAAACGATATATTCAAGTCAGAAAACCTCTTGCAGGTTCTTTCTCAAAATGACCCGAATGCTGTGGGAAACAAGCAAAAGTATACCCATTCTGAGAGAGGGGACTTTTATGACTATATCAAAACCCAGCGGCTGAAGGACGGCGAATACGTCTTATTCTTTAAATACAGCAGGGACAGAGCCTTGGATGTTTTAAATGACTTTAGCAATGCAATTTTAGTAAGTACAGTTATTTCACTTTTTGCTGCGGTAATAATCGGATCAGTCTTATCCAGAACAATCACTCTTCCGATAAATGACATTATGCATAAAGCGAAAAAAATAACCGATGGTGACTTTGGATATGCATTAGAAGTCAAATCTGATGATGAAGTGGGGATGCTAACCCAAACTTTTAATTTCATGTCCTCACGGCTGAAAGGTATGCTGACCGAAATAACCAGCGAAAAGAAAAAACTGGAGACCATACTTAACTATATGACAGATGGTCTCATCGCATATAATAAAACCGGTGAGGTTATCCTCACCAACCCGGCTGCGGAAAAACTATTGAAAAGCAAGGCTGAAGAAATAGTCTCCTTTGATGAGTTTATGACAGTTCTGGGAATTGAACTTAACATAGACAAAATAACCAGTGAAAACAAAATAGTTCAGCCACTTCATAAGGTTCAGTATAAGGATAAATTTATAAAAATTCATTTGGCCATTTTTACAGATGAAAATAATGAGACTGATGGTGTTATTGCAGTTATACAGGATATAACCGAAGAGCACAAGCTGGATATTATGCGCAAAGAATTTGTTGCCAATGTATCCCATGAGCTGAGAACCCCTCTTACATCGGTAAAAAGCTATACCGAAACATTGCTGGACGGAGCGTTGCAGGACAGAACCACTGCCGAGCAGTTCCTGGGTGTAATAAATGAAGAAACAGACCGAATGACCCGTCTGGTAAAAGATTTACTTACCCTTTCCCAGCATGACGGAGGGTTAACGCTGAATTTTGAAGATATTTCAATAAGCGATCTTGTCGGCTCCTGTGTTGAAAGAATGAAACGTGAGGCAAAACTGAAAAATCAGGAGCTTAAGACCAGAATTAAGCAGCGATTGCCTATTATTCAGGGAGACAGGCACAGAATAGACCAACTGATTGTTAACATAATAGGGAATGCCATAAAATATACTCCTGAAAAAGGTAGGATAATGGTACAGGCTCATTGCGATAAAGATAACGTGGTTATTAATGTTGAAGATAACGGTATAGGAATACCCGCACCGGATATCGACAGAATATTTGAACGATTCTACAGGGTGGATAAAGCCCGCTCAAGACAAATGGGAGGAACAGGCTTAGGCCTGGCTATTGCCAAGGAAATTGCTGTACTTCACGGCGGAAATATAACTGTGAAGAGCAAACCGGGAAAAGGTACAAATATTTCAATATTTCTGCCCATTAAAAAACCGCACCAACAGGCACTTTGATGTGCTTTTCAGAAGGTAACTTCGTTTTAAAACCCATGTAATGGAATTGTAATACAATTTCATGTATACTATGAATATGAGTGCAGGCAGATTCTGTCTGGTTTTCTGGTAGATTGTAAAGCCTATTGCTTATTCGGAGGAATTATTATGGCAAAAAAGATAGCCTTCTTAATAGTCATGATATTCGTCCTGCTAATTGCTTCAACGACAGTATTTGCGGCAGAGACGGATACAGAGACTTCTAATGTAGGTTTTACAAAGGATAAAGCTACCCTTGCAGCTGCGGATGCTGAAAAAGAGGTAAGTGTAAGTGATTTGGAAAATAAATACGGTGAAGTGTTCTTTGGTGAAGATACAGAGTCTGATTTGGAAATCGTCTCTATAGATTATGGGCGTGATTATCCGCATGAAATGCGTCATCTGTTCTATGGACAGACAAGTGATTTTGACTTGGAAAATCCTTATATAATGTTGATGTATATAAAGATTGACGGTACATACGTTCCTTTGAACGATGTTGAGAGAAATAGCAATATGACTGAAGAAGTCTGTTATTTAAAAACAGCTGTCGATCTTGAATATATTGGGCTAAACAAAGTAAATGAAGTCAGAATCATAGTCTTTAGAAAAAATGATTGCGACAATCTTGTATTGAATGAAAACCTTCAGGTAACAAACTTGGACATCACTTTCCGACGCTGGAATCTTATAGAAAGAATACAATTCGGAATAAGAGAGATATTTAATTAGTCTGGCCCACTCTGTCCCTTCTTAAGGTCAGGAGTAGCTTGAATGAGAAAAGACAAAAGGGAAAGGATTAAGACAAGAATCCTTATATTATTAATAATTACAAGTGTTATTCAATTAGGAATCCACTGGGACATGCAAACCCAGGGGCTTCCTTTTCATTTTGTCAGTAAAATATTTGCAGGAAACGGCAGAACCGCCAACCTGGATGTAGATTCCCTGAGAAATCAGTATTTTATTCCAGAAACCATCATGGTCTCAATAAGTACAAGCTATTGGAGGCTGGATGAGAGGGACTCTCAATTTGAAAGAATATGGGAGGACATAAGGGATAATTATCTTCCTTCAATTATCAGACAAAAACCAGATAAAGTATTACCTAAGGATCAATGGGATGCTATTACCGGCGCCCGATATATAAGGATAGACTTTGATACTGCATGGCCCAGCAATGTGGTTAATTGGCTGATAGAGTCTAAACCAAGCGAAACCAGGAGCTTTGAAGGAATAAAGTCTATTGTTATTGCACCCCAGCTGGATGTTAACCAAACTGTTAACACCATATTTATTTACGATGAGAATCAAATCTATCAATATCAGGTAAACATTAAAAAAGACTTTCTTCCAAAAAGCTATTATTCAAGTCTGGCAGATGAAGTGAGTTCAAAAGACAAACCAAGCCTCAGGTTATTGACTTCGGTTTCCAATCTTGTCTCTGACAATGATATTTTTGTTGCATTAAGCGACGGAAAAGGAAGTGCTTTTTCCAGGGTCAGTGCAGTTGTTCCGAAAGAAATAATTCTTAACCGTACCAATATGGAGAATTATAATATACAAGATAATATTCTGCTGGACAAAAAGGAAAGTCTGAGTGCAAACTATATTGATTCTTCAGGTTATGTTCTGTTTACCGACACCGAAAACCTCTACAGACTTTATAGCAATGGTGTTTTAGAGTATAGATTTATACCTTCTATTACATCAGGCCAGGACAATGTTTCGGCTGCCTTTAAACATGCAGTTACATTTATTGAACAAAGAAGGCATCTAGTTGGAGAAGCAAGTATTTTCTTAAAAAACATCAGTAAAGAAAACAATTATTACAGGATGGAATTTGGTTATAAATTAGATGGTGTGCCGGTTCATTTTGCCAGGAACCGGGAATCCAAAATTTCTGCGCCTATTATTATCAAAGCAAATTCTGAAAGAATTCTGGAATGTCAATGGGTTATCAGGAACTTTACCAAAATTGATAAACCAATCTATTATAATATAGATTTTCCTGATTTGTTGAATAAGCAGATTGCGGCTACTTACCCCGAATTACTGGAAAGCAATGATAATATTTTCGAGCGGATTGAACCTGGCTATATATTTGAGTTAAGTGATCCGGAATCAATAATATTAGTACCCAACTGGATAATAAGTACCGACTCCAAAAATTATATCATCCCGCTTTTAAGGAAGGGGGGATAAGGTGTGGATTGGTCAAAGGCTAAAACAATATTAATAATTACCTTTTTGATATTGAATGTATTTATGTTGGTTATGATAGTTTTTACAAGCACCAACAAGCCATTTACAGATGACTATATTAAATACAGCACTGATTATCTTTCTTCAAGAAATATTGAGGTTAAGGCAAATGTTCCTGAAGTATCAAGATATACGGGAAAGGTTTTATACTCAACAAGAAAGTATGATTTAAATGCTTTGTGCAGACTGGTTTTTGGAAAAGAAATTGCCTTGTCTGAAAACCAAGAGGTTTTCAATATAGTAGTCGGTGAAGAGATGGTTATGCTGTTGGAAGATGAATTATATATAAAAGACAAAATTTCAGATGAGGAATTGTGGTTTAGCGATAAAAAAACTTATGAAGAAAGGGTACTAAAATACCTAAGAAATTTAGGATTTAATAAATCAGATTTATTTCCTGGAAAATTTTCTGAGACAGAACAATTAAAAGAAATAGTATTTGATGTAAAATATAAAAATCTTCGGGTTTATGATCAGCAAATCACGGTACAACTCAATAAAGAAGGCATATTAATCATATCCGCACCTAATAAATTGGTAAAGAAGGATAATGGAAGCGGAGAAGTAATATCGGCATATCAGATTTTAGTTATGGGGGGATTACCCTCAAACATTGTTATAGATAATATAGAAATTGGTTACAGGAGGATATCCGAAGGGGACCTCTATGGAGTTCCGGTGTGGCGTATTCAGCTGGATGACGGGACCACAATGTTTTATAATGGTTTAACTGGTGAAAGGCTCAACTAGCAGGAACAGCATTGTAAAACTACAATGAGTTTATAGTTTAAAGTAATGTATTTGTTTTGCAGGTATCATATGTTATAATAATTACTTGAGTAATCAAATGAAAAGACCGGAAGGTTGGTGTACGAGTGGATAAATTAATTATCCGCGGCCAGAAACGATTAAAGGGTGAGGTCACAATAAGCGGCGCAAAAAATGCCGCGTTAGGGGTCTTACCGGCTGCTTTGTTACTTAGTGATGTATGTACTATTGAAAATGTACCGGACATATTAGACATTTCCATTCTCAGAGGGATAATGGAATCGCTGGGAGCCCAGTTTGAGAATATTGACAGAAACACCATTAGAATTGACACCAGGAAAGTTAATTCCTATATGGCTACAACTCCAGATATGCATAAGCTGAGGGGATCCTACTACCTTATGGGTGCATTACTGGGCCGTTTTAAAAGGGCAGTTGTCACTTTTCCGGGTGGATGTAATCTTGGCGTTCGTCCTATCGATCAGCATATCAAGGGATTCGAAGCTCTTGGAGCAAAAGTCGAAATTGAACACGGACATATTAAACTTTCTGCCAATAAACTTACAGGTGCTTCTATTTATCTTGATGTAGTCAGTGTGGGAGCTACCATCAATATTATGCTGGCTGCAGTTAAGGCAGAAGGCCTTACTACAATAGAAAATGCGGCAAAGGAACCGCATATAGTTGATATTGCCAACTTTTTAAACGCCATGGGTGCCGATATAAAAGGAGCGGGTACAGATATTATACGTATACGAGGAGTAAAATCCCTTAAAGGAAACATAGTTCATAATATAATACCTGACCAGATTGAAGCCGGAACTTTTATGATTGCTGCTGCAGCAACAAGAGGGGATGTCCTTGTTAAGAATGTTATTCCAAAACATATGGAATCCTTAACGGCAAAGCTCATTGAGATGAATGTAAGAGTTGAAGAGTTTGATGACAGTATACGAATATATGTTAAGGAACGGCTTTCAAAGGTTAATATAAAGACACTTCCTTATCCAGGTTTCCCCACTGACTTGCAGCCGCCTGCCGCAATTTTGCTTTTGCAGGCAGAGGGTATCAGTACAATTACCGAGGGTATTTTTGAGAATCGGTTCCAATATATAGAAGAGTTAAAAAGAATGGGCGCCAATATTCGGGTAGAGGGAAGGATGGCGGTTATTGAGGGAAGATGCAAACTCTCCGGTGCACCAATAAAAGCACTTGATTTAAGGGCTGGAGCTGCTTGTGTAATTGCTGCGCTTGTTGCGGATGGCGAAACCGAGCTTACCAATGTCCATTACCTTGATCGCGGCTATGAAAATTTTGTAGAAAAACTTGGTAAACTTGGCGCAGATATTAAAAGAGTTGAGAACAACAAGTGTTAATCGGAGAGAAAAATGATTAAAGTATGCAGTTTGTTTAGCGGTTCAAGCGGTAATTGTATATTCGTTTCTTATAAAGATACTGCTATTCTTATTGATGCAGGTGTAAGCGGCAGACGTATTGAAGCTGCTTTAGCAAATATTGGTGAATCTTTTGACAAAATTGCGGGTATATTTATAACCCATGAGCACAGTGACCATATTTGCGGAGCGGGGATCTTATCCAGACGTCACAATGTTCCCTTATATGCAAACTCTAAAACATGGGCAGCAATGCGTCCTAATTTGGGTAAAATTAAGAAAGAGTTTGTCCGCTATGCTGAATTGGGAGAATCAGTCACTGTAGGAGATATTACCCTGAAACCTTTTCCAATACCTCATGATGCTGCTTGTCCCGTTGGGTATAATATTTTTATAAACGATAAAAAACTAACAATAGCCACTGATATAGGGCATATGGATGAAGAGCTTTTATCTAACATGGAAAACAGTGAAATGGTTCTGTTGGAGTCAAACCATGATGTAGAAATGCTGAAAACCGGCAGATACCCATGGCCTTTGAAACAAAGAATTATGGGAGATAAAGGACATCTTTGCAATAATACAGCAGGAGAAGTTGTGGCTCATCTGGCTAAATGCGGTACTAAAAAGTTTTTGCTGGGGCATCTGAGTAAAGAGAACAACTTTCCGGAGCTTGCATACCAGACTGTATGCAATGCCCTGATAGATATTAAGATAAATCCTGAAAAGGATATATATCTGGAGGTTGCCTTAAGGGATAAGGCAAGTAATATTATGTATATATGATTTAACTGAGGCATGTAATGACTATAAATATTATTTGTGTAGGAAAATTAAAGGAAACATATTTAAAAGACGCTCAAAAGGAATACTTAAAGCGTCTTTCTCGTTTTTGCAGTATAAAAGTTATTGAGGTTGATGAAGAAAAAGCTCCTGACACAGCAAGTCCTGCACAGGAGGAAAAGGTAAGGCAAAAAGAAGCTGAGCGAATTAAAAAGGCTATGGGGAAAAACAGTACCATAATAGCTTTGGATCTTGATGGTAAAGAATTGGGTTCAATTGAGTTTTCAGAGCAAATACACAATTACATGCTTGATGGAAAGAGTGATTTAACTTTTATAATAGGCAGTTCCACCGGTCTCGACAAATCAATTATAAGGGATGCAAATTTTAACTTTTGCATGTCAAAGCTGACCTTTCCGCACCAGCTTGCAAGAGTAATCCTTCTGGAACAAATCTACCGCGCATTTAAAATTCTTAATAATGAGACCTATCATAAGTGAGGGAAAACAATATTATCCTCATAACATAGTATAACATTTAGATGGGTTTGTGATATAATATTGATGTAATATGTATGATAGGCAGGTGAATAATGTGAGTCCGCTATCGAAAGAGTTAATTATAAAGTTAGCAAAGGAAAATGACTCAGAACTTCTTAAAGAAGTTTTAAATTATTATGCCTTTTTAAAGAATAAGAAGGAGCAGGAAGCCAAGAAACAGTGGGAAAGTATTAAAGAAGTCCAGCCTGATAAAGAAGAAATTAAAATCATTAATGAATTTGAGAACAGTCCTGAGAAATTTGAGTTTGTCAGTATGGAAGAAGTTCTGAAGGAGTTAGGGATTAATGAATCAGAACTACAAAATTAACATAAGCAAGAATGCTTTGAAGTTTATTAATAAACAGGATATTTATCAAAGGAAGAGAATATTATCTGCTATTTATGGATTGCCTAAAGGAGATGTAAAGAAGTTAAAAGGCTATGAGTATTATAGACTTAGAGTTGGAGATTTCAGAGTTATTTTTACTAAGAATGATAAAGAACTCATAATACTAGTTATCGATATAGGAAATAGAGGTCAGGTATATGAGAATTTATAAATTTGTCGTACATGATGTACGACTTTTTATTTAATATTCTAAGGGAAGTCATGCATTCAGTAATGCACGGTGAGACATATCATAAATGAGCTTGTAATATCTTACAGGTGTCACTCATACATTTCTTATAAAGTTATAAAAAGATTCTTCATTCCGCTTCGCTCCATTTTGAATGACAGGGAGAGAAAGATTCTTCGCTACGCTCAGAACGACAAAGTGTAAGCGCTCAAGAGAAATTTATCGTGTTATTTCCTGATTCACTCAAGAAATACCAGTTTCATGGTATAATCATAAAAAACTACCACCTGCACAACATGCGGTATCGCCGTCTGACGGCAAAATAAAATAAATTGCTTTTTTATCTATGGTATGGTCTTTTTATACGAATGATAAATGGTTATTAAACCATAAGAAAAGGTTGTGGCCTTATGATTCCTCAATATTATGAATTTTTGAACAAGACAAAGATTCTTTCCGGATTTAAGGCTTTAGAGAAAATCCCGGTAGAGCTTCATGAAAGGGGCAAATCCCGTCCCTTAATTATCTGCCAGAGGGAATATATAGATAAGGGCACACAGAAAATGCTGATGAAAGCCATGGAAGGCTCAGCATTGGTAAAAGGAATTATTTTTTTATATTGCAGGCCTATTGATGAAGAGTGTGTACAGAATGGCATATCTGAATTCAAAGATAATGAATGCGACTCATTGGTTACTCTGGGAGATGGTTCTGCTTTTGAGTTAGGTAATAGTATACGCATGAAGCTGGAGCAGGAAAGAGGTTTAAATAACGGTTTTACTTTTATAGCTGTGCCCACCGCCAGCTCTGGATCAGAAATAACCGGAGAGGCTGATTTGGTGGTTTTAGACCCAAAACTTGCTCTGAATTTATCGGTAAGAGATACAGTCATGTCTGCCCTCGACATATTATGTCACGGTATAGAGGCCTATACCTCTGTAAAGAAAAATCCTGTAAGTGATGCCTACGCTTTCTCGGCCATAAAACTTACTGCTGAGAGTCTGCCTGTGATCGTTAAAAAATGCAGGGATAAAAAGGCAAGAAACAGCTTGTCAAATGGGGCACTGTTATCCGGTATGGGCTTTTTAAATTCCAAAGGAGGAATTTCGCACGCTATTGCAAAAGGGCTTACCGAATACTGCAAAGTACCCCATACAGAAGCTGTTTCAGTAATACTTCCATATTGTCTGGAGCATAATATGATAAAAAATGATGAGTATTATGGCGAGTTATTGCTTCCCCTGAAAGGGCCTGATATTTATTCCGAAACTCCTCTTCACGAAAGAGGGAGAAGATTCCAGAAAGCTATCCGGAATATGATTCACGAGTTTCATGTAAAATTAGATATACCAGTTTGTCTGTCAGAAATCGGCGTTAAGAGAACCGAGTTTGATAAGATTTCTGAGTTTTGCCTGAAGGATGAATATCTGGCTGATTATTCAGAAGAGGTGCATAAGGAGGATATTATAAACATTTTGAATTTAGCTTACTGAATTAAAAGGCCATATATACACCAGAAAAAATTAACGATATAAAGACAGGCTGGCAAAAACATTATATAATAAAGAGAGTCTAATTACCCAGACAATTAAGATGAACAAAAAATATGGAAGGTTAGAATGGATATAAATGGTAGTACAGAGGGTTTGAAAAATAGTGTTATAGAAGCCCTTGAAAGTATTTACAATCTGGAGGTTCCTCAAGAAAAGCTCTGGACAGAAGAATTAATCAATACAATATCCAGCATATCGGGAGAAACAAACAGAGAAATAGCAGTATATATTGACAGGAAAGGACGCATCATAGATGTTATTGTCGGTGACTTCAGGACTGTTGATTTAACTGAAGTCGAGGGACGAAGAAGTAAAACCCGCCTGACCGGGGTAAGGTGCATTCATACACATCCCGGTGCAAGTGGCATTCTTTCGCCAGCAGATATAAGCTCTTTAAAACTTTTAAGGCTGGACATGATTGCTGCAGTTGGCTTGAATGAGCAAACACCGGATCAGATTTATGTGGGTGTCCCATCTCAGGTAGAAGTGGGAGATGTTGAGTTTTTTGGCCCTTATTCAGCCGATAAGGAGGATTTTGAAGCCTTAATAGAATATATCAGTGAGGCCGATGAATTCTTAAAAGAGCATACTGAAAACCTTCAGAATGTAGATGAACGGGCCATTTTGGTAGGAATAAAAACACAAGAAACGAGAGATATTCAAGGTGTCAGCGAAGCAGAGATTTCCATGAGGGAGCTGGAGGAGCTGGCTCAGACGGCAGGGGCTATTGTTGTGTCCAAACTTATTCAGAACCGGGAAGGACGAGACACATCGTTTTATATTGGCAGAGGCAAGGTTGAAGAGCTTAAGCTATTGGTCCAGACAACCGAAGCCGATATGGTGATATTTGATGAAGAGATTTCTCCTTCACAGCAGAGGAATCTTGAAGAAGCCCTGGGCATAAAAGTTATTGACAGAACAGCTCTGATTCTTGATATATTTGCCCAACGGGCCAGAAGCAGAGAGGGCAAGATTCAGGTGGAGCTGGCCCAGCTGGAATATAATTTGCCAAGGCTTCAAGGTTTAGGTTTGGTGCTGTCCCGTCTGGGGGGAGGAATCGGCACCAGGGGCCCCGGTGAGACCAAGTTAGAAACAGATAAAAGGCATATTCGCAGGAAAATATCGCTATTAAAGAAACAGCTCAAAGAGATTAAAAAGCAAAGAGGAATTTTAAGAGTCGAGAGAAAAAGGAATCGCATACCTGTTATTTCTCTGGTGGGATACACCAACTCAGGAAAATCCACCCTGCTAAACACTTTATGCGGCTCAGATGTTTATGCAGAGAACCAGCTCTTTGCCACCCTGGACACAACAACGCGTCAGCTGATACTTGATGACAATAATACTATTTTGGTATCCGATACGGTAGGATTTATCAGAAAATTGCCCCACCAGCTTTTAGATGCATTTAAATCCACACTGGAAGAAGTATTATATGCCGATGCTCTTGTAATTGTAGTGGATTCATCCGATCCTTATTTTGAAGACCATATTCGTATTGTGGATAGTATATTAGATGAGCTTGGAGCGGGGCAGAAACCTTCTATTATTGCTTTAAACAAAATTGATAAGCATACTGATATTGAATCAGTCAGAATTAACTCAGACCGGTCGGTTATTGAAATATCCGCAAAAACAGGGTTTGGGCTTGATAATCTCAGGAAATATCTTCAAGAACAGCTTTGCGAGGTACGTTTAAAGTATAAACTTTCAATACCCTTCTCCGAAGGCTGGGTTTTGCCGTGGCTTTATGAGAATGGAAAAGTAATTTCGGTGGAATATGATGAAAACGGCTCGGCAGCAGAAGCTGAATTGACAAGGGAAGCCGCTGCGTATGTAAAAAAATATATTGTTACGCAAGAAGATTAATTTACACAATAATTACATAATTTGGAGACAAGCTACTCAGAAAAGTTGTTGACACCCTTTATGTCCTGTTGTAGAATAATAATGCTGCACTTTTTGCTCGAGTGGTGGAACAGGCAGACACAACGGACTTAAAATCCGTCGGACTAACCCTCCGTGCCGGTTCGAGTCCGGCCTCGAGCACCAAGAAAGCCCTGATTGTTATACGTAATCAGGGTTTTTTAATTTCATCGCAATTAATTTTAAATTACAGCCGAAATTGCTGCATAGTCCACCATGTAATTTGTTGAGATTTACTTACAGGCCTGTTTGTATTTTAACCTTTCTTTTTTATGTTTCGGCACAATAGAAATGTGATTATTTATCTTAAGTTTTTCCAAGTATAGTATTGAAATATAGTACCAAGGTCGATATAATTAATACACAATATATTGTTGCCAACTTACATAATGTACACAATATATATTGGTTCTGTTGATACTTTATAGAAAAAGTTAAAAATAAACGGAGGGGAAACCATGCAATTAACCGAAAACGCCATTAAAGTTCTGGAAAAACGCTATCTAATAAAGGGTAAGGATGGAAAAGCAATTGAAACACCCGAAGAGATGTTTAGAAGAGTAGCAAAGGTTGTGGCCTCAGCAGATAAGGATTATATGTCTGAGGAGCAGCTTGGTAAAACCGAACAAGAGTTTTTTGACATGATGGCGAACCTGGAGTTTTTACCCAACTCCCCAACGCTAATGAATGCCGGAAGGCCCTTAGGTCAGCTGTCGGCTTGCTTTGTGCTTCCCATTGAGGACAGCATGGAGGGCATTTTTGACAGCCTTAAAAATGCTGCCCTGATTCATAAAAGCGGTGGAGGTACCGGTTTCTCGTTTAATAAATTACGCCCAAAAGGTTCCAGTGTCAATTCTACCGGAGGAGTTGCAAGTGGCCCTGTCAGCTTTATGAAAGTCTTTAATTCTGCTACAGAGGCTGTTAAACAAGGCGGGACCCGCAGGGGTGCCAATATGGGGATACTGAGGGTTGATCACCCTGATATTATGGAGTTTATAACATGTAAGCAGGATAATGCCGATATAACCAATTTCAATATAAGTGTTGCTTTGACTGAAGCCTTTATGGAGGCAGTTGAAAAAGGCGAAGATTATGATTTGATTAATCCGAAGAACAAGGAGATTAACGGACAATTAAATGCAAGAGAAGTTTTCGATAAAATGGTCCAGATGGCCTGGAAAAATGGAGAACCAGGGATAGTCTTTATTGACCGTATAAATCGTGACAACATAACACCGGAGATTGGTGAGATAGAGAGTACAAATCCATGCGGTGAACAACCGCTGCTTCCTTATGAGGCATGTAATCTTGGATCCATAAATTTAAGCGCTATGGTTAAATCAGGTGAGTCAGGACCTGAGGTGGATTATGATAAGCTCCGCAATACTGTCCACAAGGCTGTTCATTTTTTGGACAATGTTATTGATGTTAACAATTATCCCTTGCCTGAGATTGATAAAATGACCAGAGGAACCCGGAAAATAGGTCTGGGAGTAATGGGTTGGGCTGATCTTCTTCTCATTCTCGGCATTTCATATAATTCGGAAACTGCAGAAAAGCTGGCAGAAGAAATAATGGGATTTATTGATTATGAATCCAAGCAGGAAAGTGAACGTATAGCTTCAATTAAAGGCGTTTTCCCGTATTATGACAAGAGTATTTATAAAGAAACAGGAAGGAAGCTAAGGAATGCAACTACAACAACAATAGCCCCTACCGGAACATTGAGTATAATTGCAGGTGTAAGCAGCGGAATAGAACCCCTTTTTGCCATCTCGTTTATTAAGAATGTAATGGATGGAACAGAGCTGGTAGAAGTAAATCCCCATTTTAAGAAAGCTGCTGTAGATGGAGGTTTTTACTCAGAAGAACTCATGAGAGTTATAGCAAAGGAAGGATCTCTTCATGACATTGAGGAGATTCCGGAAGAGATAAAGCAGATTTTTGTTACATCCCATGATATCACTCCTGAGTGGCATGTCAAAATGCAGGCAGCCTTCCAGAATCACACTGACAACGCTGTATCTAAAACGGTGAATCTTAGAAATGAGGCAACAATTGATGATGTTGCAGAGGTATTCTGGCAGGCTTATCGTACAGGTTGTAAAGGAGTAACCATATACAGAGACGGCAGCCGTGATTCGCAAGTATTAAATATAGGCAACATCAAGGGAAAAGAAGTTAAGGAAGAGGGAAATCCTGACTGCAATACAGGTTGTGAGGACTGCAACGAGACTTGTGAGATAATGTATAAAAACATTAAACCAAGGCCAAGACCTGAAGTAACCACCGGATTCACCGAAAAGTTTAAAATTGGCTGTGGGAATCTTTATGTAACTGTTAATTATGATGAAAACGGCATATGTGAAGTGTTTACAAATACAGGCCGTGCCGGGGGATGTCCCTCGCAGTCTGAAGCCACCAGCCGCTTAGTGTCGATAGCCTTAAGGGCAGGAGTGGATGAAGAAGCCATTGTAGAACAGCTTAAAGGAATTCGCTGTCCTTCTACTATCCGACAAAAAGGACTTAAGGTATTATCCTGCCCCGATGCAATAGGACGCCTGATTCAGAAAGTAATGAATCACAGAAACGGGCACATTGAAAAAAATGCAGCCATTACAATAGAGGCCGCTAATACAGGCACACCAAAACCGACTGCAAAAACCTTTGAATATGGTATAAACATAAAAACTTGCCCTGACTGCGGCAGTGATGTAGAGCATGAGGGAGGCTGTGTAGTTTGCAGAAACTGCGGATATTCAAAGTGCGGATAAGAAGCAGGCTTTCCCTTCAAAGAAGTTACCTGAAAAGCCATTTTGGATGTAACGCATAACCCTTATTGTCGTCCTGAGCGCAATACGGCATCCCCAAAATTATCATCCTGAGCGGAGCGTTAGCGAAGTCGAGGGATCTTATACGTCAACGCAAAAAGATTCTTCATTTCGCTTCGCTTCATTCAGAATGACAGGGAGGGCGAGATTCTTCATTTCGCTTCGCTTCATTCAGAATTCCCACGTTATACCCACACCACAATAAATGGTTTTAAGCAGGGAGGAACGTGGAGGAACCGCTGCCGATGTCATGTGTGAAGCGGAGCATGGATTGCGGAGCGGCGCGAATAATTTCCGGATGAAATTCCTGAGCGGCACGCATGA
>JGI24710J26742_10002393_pt1 | contig 16577 bp, 14 predicted proteins | sample BioPla2DNA2_FD_26742 | JGI IMG/M metagenome (IMG submission 26742) | reverse complement strand
AAATTACTGTTGATGGAACGCCGTATGACGGGAAACTGTCACGTACGGTGTGGGACGGGGGAAAACTTGGAGATTACATCAAAGAGTTACCTATCGTCATCTTTTGAAATTATTGCAACAGCTATGGAGGGAAAAAGGTTAGGTTTACATAATAAATCACTTATTGCCGTTCCAAATCACCTTACAGAGCAAATGGGAGATGACTTTATAGAGTTATACCCTAATGCAAATATTCTAGTCGCTACAAAAAAGGACTTTGAAAAGAATAATAGACAAAAGTTATTTGCTAAAATTGCAACTGGCGATTATGACGCTGTAATTATTGGACATTCTCAGATTGAGAAAATTCCAATATCGGTCGAAAGACAAGAACGTTTAATGAAAGAACAAATAAATGAAATAGTAGCTGGCATCAAGGATTTAAAGGAATCAAATGCTGAAAGATTTCAAGTGAAACAAATGGAGAAATTAAAAAAATCTTTGGAAGTAAGGCTTACAAAACTTCTTGATACACCGAAAGATGATATTGTTACCTTTGAAGAACTAGGTATAGATAAGCTTTTTGTAGATGAGGCACACCTATACAAGAACTTATTTTTGCAAACTAAAATGCAAAATGTTTCAGGAATTTCAACGAATGCGAATGTGAAAAAAACACAAGACCTTTACATGAAGTGCAGATACCTTGATGAGATAACAGGAGGTAAAGGCATTGTATTTGCGACAGGTACTCCAGTGAGCAACTCTATGACAGAGATTTATTCAATGATGAAGTATCTTCAAGCAGATACACTAGAAAAATTGAATATGAAACATTTTGATGCATGGGCATCTAANTTTGGCGAAACAGTAACAGCAATTGAACTTGCACCTGANGGAACAGGATACAGGGCAAAAACAAGGTTCGCAAAATTCTTTAACTTGCCTGAACTTATGACAATATTCAAAGAATGTGCTGATATTAAGACAACGGACACATTAGACCTTGATATTCCTGAATGTGAAATGCATAACATATCAGTTAAACCAACTGAAACACAAGTAGAACTTGTTCAATCACTTTCTGAACGTGCAACTAAGATACATAATAGAATGGTAGACCCCTCCATTGATAATATGCTCAAGGTAACAACAGATGGACGTAAAATAGGACTTGACCAAAGACTTATCAATCCATTACTTCCTGATGAGGACGGAACAAAGGTTAATATTTGTGTTAACAACGTATACAAGATATGGGAAGAAACTAAGGAAGATAGACTAACACAGCTTATATTTTGTGACTTCTCTACACCCAAAGCTGATGGTAGCTTTAATCTTTATGATGATATAAAAAATAAGCTTATCGCAAAAGGAGTACCAAAAGAAGAAATTGCATTTATTCATGATGCAAAGAATGAAAGGCAAAGGGAAATATTATTTGACAAAGTACGCTCAGGAGAAATAAGAGTATTCATAGGTTCAACTTCAAAAATGGGTGCCGGCACTAATATTCAAGACAAAATAATTGCAAGCCATGATTTAGACTGCCCTTGGAAACCTGCTGATATGACACAAAGGTTAGGTAGAATGCTAAGGCAAGGCAATAATAACAAAAAGGTGCAGCTTTTTAGATATGTTACTGAAAGCACCTTTGATGCGTACCTATTTCAAACGCTTGAGAATAAACAGAGGTTCATAAGTCAAATTATGACTTCTAAAGCACCTATGAGGTCTTGTGAAGATGTTGATGAGCAGACATTATCCTTTGCAGAAATAAAGGCATTGTGTGCTGGAAATCCGTTAATTAAAGAAAAGATGGATTTAGATATTGATGTTGCAAGGCTAAAAGTTTTGAAATCAAATTACCAAAACAATTTATATACTCTTGAAGATGATGTTTTAAGGCATTTACCAAATAGGATAGATAAAACTAAAAAGATTATTGATAACCTTGAAAAAGATATTGAGCATTTAAAGAAGTTCCCAACAGTTTTAGACAAAGACGGAAAACAGAATTTTTTAATTACTATTAATAATACTTTATATACCGATAAAGAAAAGGCAGGACTTGCTTTATTTGAGAGTTGTAAAAAATCTGTTATAGGAAACACGAATGGAAAGGAAACTTCAATTGGTGAATTTAAAGGCTTTAAATTACACGCAAGTTTTGATAGTTTTTCTAAACAGTTTAAAGTATATTTAAACAATAATGGTAGTTATTCTTTTGTTTTAGGAGATAGTGCATCAGGAAATATTCAAAGAATGATTAACGCTCTCGATAACCTACCATCAAAAATTGAAGATAATAAAATCATACTATCAGAAACAGAAAGTAAACTTAAAAACTCTATCGAAGAATTAAAAAAGCCTTTCCCACAAGAACAGGAACTTAAAACAAAAACAGCACGTCTTGAAGAATTAACGGTATTACTTGATATTGATAGTAAAAAATCTGCTAATGTAAAAGAAGAATTTCAGTTTGATAACCCTAAATACAAACTGATAACTCAAGATGAACTGGAGCAAATGGAGCAATCCGACATAAAATTCAACTTACGCCCTGATACCGAAAATGAGGGAAAATTCATCATGCAACATGATGAGAATGACTTAGAACGGATTGAAGAATTGCTTGATGGATACGAAAATAATTTAACACGCTAATAAATTGTGCTATATATGGCACAAAAACAAATTAAGGAGAATTAATTATGGATAAAAGAAATTTAAGAAACATTTATGAAAATGAGGAACTTGTAAAACTTTCTCGTGAACAAGCAGAGAATCTACTTTCCAATGGAATTGAAGTAGGTAAAGCTTATAAACTTAATAATAATGAGAACACACAATATCTTGTAATTAATATTTCAAACGATAAGGCAATGTTATTAAGAATAAATGTAGAAGATGATATAACACCTTATATTATTGTTGATAAACCTAAGATAAATAACGGCAATATAGAATGGAATAGTGGTAGGTATTATAAAGATTTTGAAAATGCAACTAACGACTATGTTAATCGCTTAAATTCTATTGAAGTGCAAATTGAAAACCCTAAATATAGGCTTATTTCACAAGATGAACTGGAGCAAATGAAGAAATCTGATATTGAATTTAATGCCCGTCTTGATATAGAAAATGAGGGAAAATATATAATTCAATATGATGAAAGCAATATCGAACAGGTTGAAGAATTACTTAATGGTTATAAACACAACTTAATACGCTAATAAATTGTGCTATATATAGCACAATACAATTGGAAGAATATCTTTCAGAAAATAATGAAACAGAAAGGAATAATCCTATGAAAATTGAAGAAAAGCCTAAAAATTCAGAGAAGAAAACATCTAAAGAAATTAAAGCAGAAAAAAAAGAAAAAAAGTATTCTCAGCACCTTGAGGACGCTACCGACCTTGCAGGAAGTTTAGAATTAGTTGATAATGGCTTAGATTACAATGACGCCAATGCTGTAATAGATACTATAAAACAACAGGGGCAAGTCAGGTATAAATCATTTATTACTTCCCTTTTGCTATCAGGATTTAAAAAGAGAGCTGAAAAGAAAGAATCTAAATTAAAGGCTAAAATTGTCAAGTACAACTATAAAGTTAGAAGAAACAAGGTTGAAATTAGCAAGAGGAACGGAAAAATCAATCTTGCTAACCACGAGGTACAAGAACTTCAAAATAAATGTGCAAACCTTGAGCGACAGAATGGTCTTTTTAGTATTATTGGTGGCAACAAGTCTTATATGGTTGCAAAGCTTGAAAATATCAATGCTATGAAAATTCAAAAAACTTTATCTAAGATTGATGATTTAAAGCAATATATTAGAGGACAGTATGATGAAATTAAAGTATTTAATGCTAATATTGTAGATTGTTATAGTGGTATAAAATCTTGCAAGGAACAAATATCAAAAGTAAAGAAAGTAAATAATGATGTACAATTACTTGCAAATCAATCAGCTAGCAATGCTATTCTGCACTTTCTAGTAGCTAATAAATTAGGTATGGAAGTTTCAGAATTATTTGAATCTTTTGATAAAATGGAGAAGTATAACGAAGAACTATTTACTCAAAACAAGACTGAAGATAAGGTAGAAGTTAAATCAGAACAGAAAAACATTATAGAACCATCAGAAGAAAAAAATATTAATGAAAATGTATCCTATATGGAAATGTCACTACAGGAGGCATTGGAAGTTAAGGAGAATGGTATTGAATATTTAAGTGTAAAAAAGGTTGATAATAAAACTGCTATTGTACAATTGGATAGCAGCCAAAAGGAAATTGCCGAATGTATTCTTGATGAGATTCGTTCTAATACAATAGGACAAACATTATGAGTGCAAGTCAGAATAAACTTAGAAATAAGAAGAAAAACAAATTAATACCTATTTATATTGGTATAATTCTTTTTATTCTTACATTTTTATTTATGTGCTACTGCACATATGTATATCTAGGTTACTCTAAAACAGCATCTGATACTTCCTTAATGGAAAATGTGCTATATATAGCACAAAATTTATTATTCAAAGCTGAGTCATTATCTTATGAAATAAACACCAAAGCAATCCTGATGATACAAGTTAAGAAATTATGGTGGATATATCTAAGCATTCCCGTATTTATATTCCTAATAGAAACTTCTAAGATTGATAATGACTTTCGTGGTGTTGAACATGGTTCAGCTAAATGGGCAGATAAGCATGATGAAAAGCAGTTCAAAGACGATACAGGCATTCCTATTGCAAAGGATTTTTATGTAACGGTAGATGGGAAAAAAGGTGCATATGAACCACATAATCTTAATCAAATAATAATATCAGGTTCAGGTGGTGGAAAGACCTTCAGAGGTATAAAACCACACCTTATGCAAATGTTCGGTAGCTATGTAGTTACCGACCCAAAAGGCGAATTATTCAGGGATACATATAAATTACTTAAAGAGAACGGATACGATATAAAAGTATTGAATTTGCTTGATATTCATTCATCAAACCAATATAATCCCTTTGCATATATACATAGCGAAGAAGATGTATTAGACGTTGCAGACCTGTTTATTAAGAACGCATCAGGAGAATCTAAAGAGGATTTTTGGTTTAATTCAGCTAAAGAATTGCTTACTGCTATAATGATGTACTTATTTAAAACGGAACATGAGGTTAAGTCTTTCGGCCGTGTGCTAAGGTTAGTTAACTCTTTAACTTATGATAATAAAGGCAAGATAGATCCAATTTGTGAATTAGCACAAGTAATGGAAGAACACAAACGAGATAACCCAATGTGTCAAGCAACGATAGCGTGGAATGGTGTTCTAGGAACTCCCAAAGATACATTAGGAGGTATTACAAAAATGCTCTCTACAAGCCTTGCTCCCTTTGGTATAGGTGGTGTAGATACTTTAACTGCTGAAGATGAGATGGATTTTAAAAGCGTTGGCATAAAGAAAACTGCAATCTTCCTTATCATCAGACCTGCACGAAATCAATATAAAGCAATTGCAAATATATTTTATACGCAATTATTTGAACAACTTCAAAACATGGCTAACTTTGGTTCATATGAAAAAGATGGAGAAATGGTTAAATGCAATGGCAGACTTCCTATTCATGTTTCATGCGAACTAGACGAGTTTGCGAATTTAGGTGTTATTCCTAGCTTTAGTGAAACTCTTTCAGTTGTACGTTCTTGTAACATAAGAATTTGTATAGTGCTACAAGGTTTAGAGCAATTAAAAGCCATGTACAAGGATACATATAAAAGTATAGTGGGAAACTGTTCTATTTTTACTCTGTTAGGAAATACAGATGAAGAGGCAAAGAAATATGTAGTTGAACAGCTAGGAAAGACCACAGTAAGAGTTCGCACACGTTCATATAATCGTGGTAATACTGGTGGTGGTTCTGATAGTGAAAATTACACTTCAAGGGACTTGCTAACTTTTGACGAAGTAAGGGTAGCATTAAGACCTAAAGGGAAAACGAAGAAATATGGTGGGAGTTGTATTGTTATAATTGATGAATTACCACCTTTCTTTCTACCTAAATTCGATACCCTAAGCCACCCTCTAATTGATAAGGTAGGAAGTTTTTATTCAAAAGACTTTCATAATAATACTGATGTAAAAGAATTATACAAAGGTATTAATGAAGATAAGAAAAAAATTCATGAACAAAAAACTCAAGCCGAAATTGACAAGAGCAAAGAAATTGAAAAAGCAAAACTACAAAAAGAGGAGGAAGAAATGGAAAAAAAGAAACTTGAAGATGAGGAACTTGCTAAAAGGTGGCAAATTCATCCTGAAGAAATAAAAAATACGCTTGAGGAGGAAGTAAGAAAAGCACAACAAGATACAATGGATAGCGAAGATATGGATAGCGAAGATGAAGATACAAATAGCTATACTGATGGATTTTAAGTTTATTTAGAAAGAGAGGATTTTATTTATGTATGACGATAACGAACAGCTTAACAGTTTAAGCCAATTATCAAGAACGGTATACCAAACAGCAATAGGATTAACACAAATGTATGGCAGATTGGGAGTTGGAAAACTCACTGATTCAGCCATAAACCTTGATAGTGAAAAACCTTTTGTTTTCACTGGTAGGATAACCGATTTGATTTACTTTAAGGATAGACCATATATGCCTATGTCAGCGATTAATAATATTTCTGATAAAAATATAAAAGATGCAGTATTAAGAACGATAGATAGAGCAAATAAAAAATCACTTATTACTGTTAAAAATGATGTTATATCGCTTACCGATAAAGGTAAGAAATACACAAGTGAGCTATCTTTTATTGCTCAAGCAAAAGAGGATCAAAAGAACGCTTTACTTAACATGAAATCGGCACTTGAAGAACAAAAACAAAACATTACTGACACTAAAATGTATGGTGTAGAACTTAACGGTACATTAAATGATTTAAATGCTTTTAACTTTGCAGAAAGTATAAAAATATCCGACATTATTAAGTGTCAAGATAAAGAGTTGGTTAAAAAGGTGGTGCAAAATATAACTAAATGGTATAAGGGAGGACTTATTGATATTAAGGGAAAGGAAATTTTCCTTTCAGAAAAAGGAATTAAAAAAATTAACACTGCCACATTCAAAAAAGCAACAAGTGGATTAGCTGAAAAAGCAGTTTTAGGAACAGCTACTGGAAAAGTAATTGCTATCACTAAACAGGTAGCAAAGCAACTTGAGAACGTAGCACAAACCAATCAATCACTATCACAATAATTGTGCTACATATAGCACAAATACATATTTTAAGGAGAAAATTATAATGAAAATGAAAAACTTTAAGAAATCAATAATTAAAATCTCAATATTCCTAAGCATTGCATTAATATCAAATATAACAGCGTTTGCGAACAATCCTTCCCCTGCAAATGTAGATACAAGTACAATGAACACATTGATAGGTATAGTCTTTTGGATTGTTCGAATAGGTATATTAGCTGTGGGAGCAGTTCCCGCACTAATAAAATTAGCCCAATCTGCAGAAGACCCACGAGATAGAAACTCTGCTATTGGAGCATTAATAATAACAGGTGCCTGCTTTGGTGGTTCATTTGCCATCCAATCCTTGATGTAGAAACAAGGTGAGAAAATGAAAAAAGGAAAAAGGAAGTTGATAATATTTATTTCGACTTTTATGTTCTTTAGTTCTACAAATATAGTATTTGCAGAGGAAACAAATAAAGGTGTTTCCTCTCTACTAGATTTCATGATAAAACTTACAAATCTAGTATGGGCTAGTATGGCTGGTGCGTTATCAGCAGATTCTACTTATAATTTAGGGATAGGTAACTTCGAGAAAGCTATCAATAATTATGGGTATATTTTTAGATTATTCGCATACAGCCTTGTGGTTTTATTGTTCGGAATTAATGTTATAGAAAATACAATTAAATATGAATTATTCACTATAAAAGGAGGTGTAAGCGTTTTAGGGAGATTATTGTTTGCAAAGGTATGGATTGATTTAAGTACAACAATATGTCTTGCAATAATAAAACTTACTACTGGATTAGCAAGCAATTTGATAACTTCAGGAACTATCAAATTATTGAATCCACCAACAAGTCTTGCTACAGAGGTATCTAATGTGCCTGTAGTCGGGATTCTTATTGATTTAATTTTAGGTATTATAATGCTTATACCTTTTATACTGGTATTACTTGTTGTCGGACTTTCAGGACTTGGAGTTATGATTAAGGTAACCCTCAGAAGTCTAGAATTAACTATGTTGCTAATTGTAGCACCTATGTTTTTTGCTTGTTTAGTTGCTGATGCAACTAAAGAATTTTTCAAAAAATTTATAACTACATTCATTTCTGTGTCAATGCATTTTGTTTATATGAGCATTGTCTATGTAGTGGGAGTAGAATGGTTAAATCAATTATCATCAGCTGAGGAAAATGATGTTTATAAGTGGTTAATAGGTTCACTTCCATCACTTATAATATTAATATCAATATCAATTATGATGATAAAGCCACCAAAATCACTCACAAATATTATTAGCTAAAGGAGTGTATCATATGAAGAAATTCAAAGCACTCCCCTATCTGCTTATACTATTTCTTTTAATAGTGGTTGATGTTAAAGCAAAAGCTTATATACTTGATGATATGCAAATCTCATGGCCAGTTCCCCAATCAAAAGAAATTTCTAGTGGCTATGGGGAACGTGCAATGGGATGGCACGCAGGCATAGATATTGTGGCACCAATCGGAACAGATATAGTTGCAGTAAAGGATGGTTTAATAACTTTTAAAAGCCAGACTTGCACACATAACTATGGCAAAACCAAAAGTTGTGGTTGTGGTGGTGGGTACGGAAATTATTTTATTTTAACATACAAATATGATGATGATTATACAGTAGAATTTTTATATGCACATTGTACAGATATTTATGTAACCATAGGACAAACAGTAAAAGAGGGTGATATCATTGCATCCGTTGGTTCAACAGGTTTTTCGACAGGAAGTCATTTACACTTTGAAGTGAAAACCAATGGACAAGAGGAAAACCCTATGTTTTACCTAAATCCTGATGACGAGGTTGTTTTAGGAGAGAATTATGGGAATAAAAAATATTCTCTTGACGGCAGGGAATGGGAAACCTTTGATAATGTTTTAATAAACACAGGTTCTATTTTAGACCTAACCCATCATGTATGGGGGATGGTTGGAAGTTGTTTGAATAATAATGATGATTTTAATAATGGTATTAAAAATATTGAAAATATGTCAAATAGTTATTCTTATATTTTTAAATTGTTCGCATATAGTTTGGTTATTTTATTATTCGGAATTAATGTTATAGAAAATACAATTAAATATGAATTATTCACTATAAAAGGAGGTGTAAGCGTTCTAGGAAAGCTATATCTTTCAAAGGTATGGATTGATTTAAGTGTTCCCATATGCTTTGAGATAATAAAAATAGCTGATGGTATGACTTCAGCAATTGTAAGGATGGGTATACATAACTTAACATTCAACCCACCTTTAACAGTTTTAGATGTTTCATTTAAGGGCAACTTTGGCGAAGTCATAGCCGCTTTTTTATTAGAACTTATTATGATAATACCATTAATACTAATGTCGCTATTTGTTAGTATCCTAGCTGTATGTATCCTAGTAAAGCTAGGAATAAGAACAATAGAATTATGCTTAATGGTCATAATATCACCACTATTTTTTGCTTGTCTAGTTGCTGATGCAACAAGACCTATTTTCAAACGGTTTATAATGAATTTCATTACAACAGCATTCCAAACTGTTTTTATGTCTATTATCTATATCATAGGCATAGAGTGGATGCAACAATATGCATCTGCAGACGAAACTGATTTATTATTATGGATATTAGGTTCATTAAGTTGGCTCATTGTATTAATTTCAATGACTATAATGATGTTAAAACCACCAAAGGTATTAACAAATATAATTAACTCATAGAAAAAACCAGTTTGTCCGAAAGGGACAAACTTGGTTGCCCCACTAAAAGTTTGCTCGTAAGTAGCACAATTGGAGGTGTAAGATTGAAAGTCAAAGTTACAAAGAATATCATACGCAAAAACGGTGTAATTATAGCAGGACTTACAATAAGGGATTTAATTTCAGCATCAATAGGCTTAATAATCTCAGGTTTGTTTATTTATTTCCTGAAGGGAAAGGTAAGCATGAATACCCTGATGAATTTATCTTTTCTTATCATAGCCGTTGTGGTGTCCTGTTCAGTTGTAAAAATACAAGGAATGTCACTTATGAAATTATTAATATTAACTTTTAAAGGTGTCGATAAACGCCCTTATAATAAATCTGGAGGTTTTAGTTTTGAGTTTATTCCGAAAGAAAAAGAAAAAAATTAGAATTCCTCAATCAGCACAAGATACAATACCCTTTATCGAGGTTTATGAAAATGGATTATTCCTAACTACTGAGGATACATACACGTTAATATTCGCTTTTACAAATATAGACTACACGCTTATGCGTGAGAATGAACAATCTAACATATATGAGGGTTATCAGCAAATACTTAATAGCTTGCCCACTGATATTCGTTATCAAGAGTTTATAATGAATAAGAACATCAATAAAACACAGCTTGAACGTGCTTTATTGCCTACAAAAAAAGATGAACAATGCAGTAAAGAATTATTTGATGATTATCATCAAATAATGAATGAGAATATACGTCTATCAGAAAAAGCATCTTCAGATAAGGTTATGATAGCGTCTATTTCATACACACCTTACAGTAAATTTGACACACCTGATACATTGTTTAAATATTATAACGAGATACAAAGCAACTTCAACAGCATAAGCTGTACAACCACACAACTTATGCCTGAAGAGGTGTTAGAAGTAATTTATAATTACTATCACTCTTTTGATGATACAGAATTTCTATTGCCAAAAAACATTTATGCAAACGGTAATATAAAGGATTACATAGCACCATCAATGTTTACTTTCAAACCAAAAGAAATTGAAATTGGAGAGTCATTTACAAGAGTTTTATTTCTTAGAAAGTTTGATAGAGAAATAGACGATAGATTTATAACTGATTTACTTGATAACAACTGGAAAGTAAGTATTTCAAAACATATCAAGAAGTTAGATAAAGGCTTTGCTATTGAGAAAATAACACAAGAAATCTTTGATGTTCAAAGAAATATACAAACAAGAAAGAGTAAAAATCATAAATCAGGTGGAGATTTTATTCCTTTCAGATTAACAGACAAATTAAATGAACTTGAAGACTTACAAAACAGATTATCCGATAGTAGTTGTGAACTATTTGAGGTTGGTGTGTTTGTAAGCATATCTGCAAGAACTAAAGAAGATTTAGAAGAACTCACTAAGGAAATTGTGAACAGAGCTATAAAACATCAAGTAAAACTAGACACTATTGTTCGTCAGCAAGAATACGGATTGCATACAATGCTACCATTTGCAATCAATTATTTTAATGATGAAAACAGAAACAATATTAACACCTATTTATTAAGTGATGCTACTGGAATGCTCATTCCATTCAGTGCAAATACCTACTTTACTGAAAGAGGAATTTTCTATGGTATGAATCAACTAACACGTTCGGCTATAATACTAGACCGAACCAATGAAATGAACAGCAATGGTTATACCTTAGGTACTTCAGGTTCAGGTAAATCAATGTTTACTAAATCAGAAATTTGGGACGTTTTTATGCATAATCCCAATGATGAATTAATCGTTATTGACCCTGAAAATGAATATGCAGACCTTATAAAGCTACTCAAAGGTGAAACATTGAAAATAGCACCTAATAGCAAGACAAACCTTAACTTCTTTGATACCGATTTAGAGTACAGCGAAGAAGGAATGACAGCAGTAGCTATGAAGTCTAATTTCATTATGACGGTTATTGAAACTATTAAATCAAATGCTTTAACAGCTACTGAGCGTTCAAAAATTGACGCTTGTATTAATGAAATATATAAGCCTTTTATTAATAGTGGAGGAAAGAAAGAATTTCTCCCAACACTAACAGATTTTTATGAAAATTTAAAAAAGAAAAATGAACCTGAAACTGAAACAATAGCAAATGCTATCGAATTATATGTATCAGGTAGCTTTAACAATTTTGCTGGCAAAACCAATATAGATATTAATAATAGGTTTTTAAATATTGATATATCTAATATGGGCGAACAACTAAGAGCAGTTGGCTTGCAAGTTATACTTGAATTTATATGGCAACGTGTAATTGATAATAAAAAGAAAGGGGTACGCACATGGGTATGGATTGACGAGTTTTCTGTAATGTTCCAAGATGAAGAAAGCCAATCTTCAGGTAAGTTTTTTCAAAAGGTTTATAAGCGTATCCGTAAACATGGTGGTGTAATTACAGGAATTACACAAAATATCTCAGAAGTGTTAGAATCAAAACAGGCTAGAACAATGATAGCCAATACCGAATTTGTTGTTTTACTCCAACAGAAAAAAGAAGATTTAAATCAGATTGTAAAAATGTTTGATTTATCGCCATCACAAATATCTTACATAAATAAGGGCAAACGTGGTGTTGGTTCAGGACTTATTATTTGTGGTAATGAAATAATTCCATTCCAAAAGTTAATACCTAAAACAAGCTTGTTTTATGAATCAGCAAACACAACATTTACATCTGAAGATGAGCGAACAAGAGAGGAGAACGTGTAAATTATGACGGTAGTATTGGTTTGCAATAAAAAAGAAAAGAAATTATACTTAGAAGTTTTAAGCAAGACCCCTCATAAGTTATTAGCAACAGAATATAGTATTAATCCCAATACTGCTGATAAAATCATGGATAACAACAATCCACACATAGTTATCATTGTAGAGGGATTTGCTAATAAAAAAACTATCCCTCTACATCACTTCACCTCACAGCTAAAGCAACGCAGAGATTCTATAAGGGTAATATATATTTATGACAAAGAAAAGCCAATGACCGATATTCAATCATTGGCAGACTCTTTTTCAGAACAAGGAATTTATGATATTATTAACAATGCAGATATTGAAACAAGGTTACCAAATGTTATAGATTTTCCTCTTTCTGATGGGAATGTTGATTTACCTACTAACAATGATAATTATACTTATATTCCACCATTAAAAACAAATAAAACAAAGCCTTACAGAAAAAGAAAAAAGTTTAAAATAACAACTTTACTTAATAAATATGATATTCCTGTAAGCATGATTGTTATGGTTGGGATTGTCCTTACTTTCCTGTTTTTTGTTATAGCATTTACTCAATGTTCAGGTAAAAATAATTCTGATTATAGTAGTGCTGATAATAGTTCAGAACTTAAACTTGTTGAAGAAATAACACAAACAGAAACTACTATAACTATTAAGGAAACTACTCTTATTACTACTTCAAAGGCTGAGGAAACTGAAGGAATAGAAACTACTGAAGGAGTTGCTAAAAGTCAGAATACCCCTCAGACAGAAACAAATAAGGCTGAAATAACTCCATCTAAGCCTAATAACCAAACTCCGACACCACAGCCTACACCAACACCTACACCACAGACTACTCAAGCACCTACTCCAACACCTGAGCCTACTCCTCAGCCGACACCAGCACCTACCACACAAGCACCTGAAACTGTTCCACCAATACAGGTTAAAGTGAATGGTATTAAGTTATCTACTTCCGCATCTGATAATAATGTAATTCTTAATATAGGTTCACAATCAAAAATTACACCTGTTATTTCACCTACAAATGCTACAAACAAAACAGTTACATGGACTTCAAATAGACCTGATATAGCCATTGTAGATAGCACTGGAACAGTTACTGCTACTGGTAGTGGCAAGGCTATAATAACAGCTACAACTGCTGATGGTGGACTTTCTGCAAGTTGCATGATAACCGTTAATTAAAATTGTGCTATATATAGCACAAAATATAAAGGAGAAATTTATATGTTAAATAAAGTAATACTTATAGGAAGATTAACTGCTGATGTGGAGTTATCTCAAACACCAACAGGGATTAATTATTGTAGATTTACAATAGCAATAAATAGACCTTTTAGAAAGGATGCTGAAAAGCAAGCTGATTTTATAGGAGTTACTGCATGGAGAGCAACTGCCGAATTTATAAGTAAATACTTTTCCAAGGGAAGTGCCATTATAGTTGAAGGAAGTCTAAGGAATAATGATTATACTGATAAGGATGGTATAAAACATTATTCTATGGAGGTTCTAGCAAGTAATGTTTCCTTTGGTGGTAGTAGTGGAAAAAAATCAAACACTAACAATGTCATAGGACAAGCTGAACAGAACAGTAATGCTATTGCACAAACAGTTAATGAGCCTATACAAATTGGCAATTTAAACGAATTTGAAGAAATATTAAGTGATGGAGAAGTTCCATTTTAAATTGTGCTATATATAGCACAAAATATAAAATCAAAGGAGATTTCTTATGGAAATGATTCCAATCGAAAAAGATACGAACCTACCCTATATCTTAATACCTTACTTTTTGTTTGAAGATAGGTATTCTGACCTTAAAATCATTGATAGATTTTTATACGCTATACTCTTTTATGAATATAAAAAGAGTATAAATCGTGAACAAAAAGACACAACAGGATATTACATTCTCATTCCTCAAAAAGAATTATTATCCTTATTAAACTGCACTCAACCTACATTAATAAACTCATTTAAAAGACTTAAAAATAAAAGGCTTGTTGATAATAAAGTTATAAATCAATTAAACAATAAAATATATTTACTTCCACCAGATATTGACGAAAACCCAAAATATAAGAAAGGATTTTTTTCCGATGAAGATATTTATGCAGAATAATGCAATACCTTGCTTAAAGTTGCCAGTGTTTCTGCTTGAGTTTGATAACTTGCCTCTTACTATCACTGATAAAATACTCTATATATTATACTTTAATGCACTAGATGTAAGCTTTCGCCATGAGCAGAAAGACAATATTGGTTACTATGCAACAATAAATAGAAAGAAAATATGTGATATTCTTAAAGTAAAAAATAACGCTATAAGGGTATCAATAAGAAAAATGGAAAAAGAAAAATTTATAAAAGACATTGTTACAAATCGTGGATATATACCAAACAGAACATATCTATATGCACCTGAACGTGCAACCAAACGAGAGCCAATTTTATATTAAATTTGTGTTATATATAGCACAACATATCTGAGTAAAGAGGAACTTAAACGTTCCTCTTTTTATTTTATAAAATATTAAGGAGATTAAAAAAATGAATGAAATGATAAACATCACAAACGAAACTAGGTTGACTTATGCCCAACTACCACTATTTCTATATGAAGATGAAAAATACTCACATCTAAGTTTAATAGATATTCATCTATACACTACATTGTTTAATAGGTATAGGTTAAGTTTGAAAAATAACATGAGAGATGAGAATGGTTATTATGTAATCTACACTAGAAAAGACTTGTGCAAAGCACTCAGATGTACCGAGCCTACATTGAGGAAATCACTTAAAAAGCTTGCTAAAGAAAACCTGATTGAAGATGTACCTATGAAATTAAAATACCTTGCAAATAAAATATATTTATATCTTCCTAAATCAGCTATTATCAACACCGAAAATTCTCCTACATATGAAAATCAAAATTGTGCTACATATAGCACAACTGAACAGGATAGCTATACCGAAAATAAAAATGAAATAGTAGAACAGGATAGCTGTACTAAAAATCATGCTAAAGAAGTTGTACAGGATAGCTATACCCATAATAATATTGAACAGGAAATCAAAGAGCAAATTTGCTATGACGAATTAAAACAGGATAGCTATGCCCAAAAATACATTGATACAATAGTAGATGTTATGAAAACAGCCATGTCAACAAAAAAAGACTACCTTCGCATTAATGGTAGACCCATTTCAGCAAAGATAGTATTAGAAAAACTCAAAGAATTAACTGTAGATAATATTAAAACCGTTTTAAGTAGGATAAAAAAGAAAAAATATGTAATTAAATTCATTAAATCATATTTGTTAACTTCTTTATTTAACACAGTAACAGAATATAAAAAAGAAAAAAAATATTCTGTTGATAAGCCACAAAGCTATGACATCAACCGTCTTGATGAGTTAGCAATAAACCTAAGACCGTTTAAATACCCGTATACCGAACAGTTAATTTAATATATTATATCACATACATTTAGTTTTGTAAACATATTTGTAAAATCTTTATTGCCTTATTTATAGCGAAAAATCCTTTCACTACATAGGGAAAATTTCTTTCATTGCCTAGCGTAAATTTCTTTCCCCCAATAATAAGAATAAAGATTAATAAGATTATTTGATTATCAGATGCACAAAAAATTTTTTAAAAAAGAAAGGACGTTTTAAATGAAACAAAAACACATAGTTTATACAGAAGAACAGAAACAACAAGCAAGAGAAATAGACATTATCAGCTTTTTAGAAACCCATGAGGGATATTCCTTTCAGAAAAAAGGAAGTGG